>Ga0256843_1000050_pt1 | contig 97689 bp, 93 predicted proteins | sample AlvinellametaG_FD_191572 | JGI IMG/M metagenome (GOLD analysis project Ga0256843, IMG submission 191572) | Pompeii worm associated microbial communities from hydrothermal vent at the East Pacific Rise, Pacific Ocean - Alvinella | ecosystem: Host-associated > Annelida > Integument > Unclassified ... | reverse complement strand
TAAGAGCAGGGGCTACTGTAATAGAGTCCCCAGTATGCACACCCATAGGATCAAAGTTTTCAATAGAACATACGATGATACAGTTGTCCGCTTTATCACGGATAACCTCCATCTCATACTCTTTCCAGCCAAGCATAGACTCCATAATCTCAATCTCACTGATTGGAGATGCAGAGATACCTTCTGCAGCAAGTTTTTCAAACTCTTCCATATTGTAAGCAACACCGCTTCCGCCACCTGCAAGTGTAAATGATGCACGACTGATTACCGGAAAACCTATCTCTTTTGCAACTTCAATAGCCTCTTCAACACTGTAGGCATTTTTGCTTTTTGGAAGGTCCATTCCAATTTTTGTCATGGCTTCGTTAAAAAGATGTCTATCTTCTCCTTTTTTGATAGCTTGTGGATCTGCACCTAAAAACTCGACTCCCTCAAGCATTCCTTTTTCATACATACTCATAGCAACATTGAGTGCAGTCTGTCCGCCCATTGTCGGAAGAATTGCATCTACATTTTCCTCTTTGATGATCTTTTCAATGATATCTTCTTTGATTGGTTCAATGTAGGTACGATCCGCAAATTCAGGATCGGTCATAATAGTTGCAGGATTTGAGTTGATGAGAATAACACGGTATCCAAGCTCTTTGAGTGTTTTAACAGCTTGTGTCCCAGAGTAGTCGAATTCACATGCCTGACCGATAATAATCGGACCAGAACCTATAAGTAAAATTGTTTTTATGTCGGTGCGTTTTGGCATTTGTTACCTCTTAAATAAAGTCTTAAAAATTTAGAGATTATAGCCAAAAGGCACTTAATATTTGATGAGAGTTAATACTCAAAGGTATAAATGAGTGATGCTAGTCCCGAATAGATATAATTTTTGTCGGTAAGTGGTGAATTTTGTGCACTTTTGGGAAGTCGATCGTAACGAATATTTATTAGAGCCGCAATTTTTTTTGTAAAAGGGTATTTAATATAGCTCTGTAAACCATACTCCAAGCCGCTTCCTGCTTGGTAGGCGGGACGGGATGCAGTTGCTTCACTCTCTTTGACCCCATAGTAGTAGTTTAGAAATTTTTTTGCCTGATAGAGAAGGACTATACTTGGATAAAATGTGAACTTTCCAGCTTTATAGCTATCTCCGATTTCTGTTCTACAAACCCATGAATTGTTATGGTGCATCATATCTGCTAAGAGCATAATTTCAATGTAACTTTTGTTTTGATAACTCGCTGAGAAAGCCAAACCACCTTCAAAGGTTGATTTCCGTTCCTGCATTCCTTCGAGATAGTGAGAATCAGATGCTTTATAGCCAAGTGTCCGAGGTTGCACTGTGAGTGAAAAACCCCAAGCATAATCAGATTTTTTTTCTCCTAAAAAGTAGAGACCAAAACGACTCCATCTTGCATATACAATACCATTGTCAAAGAAAATAACAGGTGAAGGCAGAATAAGGTTATCAACATTTTTATATGGCTGTGATTGGGTATAGAGTCCAAGACCAAGGGTTACTTTTTGCTTCTCTTGTGCAAAAAGCAGTGAGCTTGTAAGGAGAAAAAGCGCTAAAAAGAGTTTCATTGGGGTTTCCTTATAATGTGAAAATAGTCGGGATCATTTGACTTATAGTAGGGATCAATATGTGCTGTTTGATACCCCTGTGCTTTAGAAATACTTGTAATACGTCCTACTTTGAGACCTTGAAAAAAAGTATTATCAAGACCAGAGGTAACAACTTCGTCACCTACTTTTATATGAAACCAGGCTGGAATAAAGTTAACGATGAGATAGTTACTATTGTTACCATGGACAATACCGGGTGCTTTCTCTTTGCCTACATAGACGGCATAGGTACTTTTAATGTCACTGTTTAGCAGTGCAAGTGCTTTGTTCTCTTTTGCTACAACAATACCGGCAACCATCTCTTTATAGACTAGACCATAGATCTTTGAGCTGTTATAGTCGGGAATATCTATCCAGACCCGATTTAAGTTCCCAAATTTTTCATAAGCAATAGTACGAACAAGTTCTGTTCTTGGATCCAATGCCAAAGTGGAGTTGTTCTCTTTATATAAACTGTTTACATTGGATGCAAATTGCTGTAGAACAAGACGATTATTATTATAATTTTTGAGTTGTTTTTTGAGTTTACGGATCTCTTGTGCTTGAAAAAAGTGCTCATCAATAGTGTTTGAAATAGTCTCTGTTGTATTGTGATAAAAGCGTTTTATACTGTTTAATGAAGAGAGCAGGGGTGGTTTTAAGCTGTTTGTATAAGAGAGAGCACTCATAAAGAGTGCTAATATAATAAGAATGTAGGGAAGAAGTTTTTTATTCATTCTCAAAAAGTTCTTGAAGAAGATCTATCTCTTCAAGAGCACGACCGGTTCCGCGTGCAACGGCAAGAAGGGGCTCATCAGCTACAAAAACAGGAATTTTTACAATATCTGAAAGGTATTTGTCAAGTTGGCGAATAAGTGCTCCACCACCTGTTAAGATAATACCGTGATTGACAATATCACCTGCAAGATCCGGTGGCATCTGCTCAAGTACATCACGAAGTGCTTCTGCTATCTCTTTAAGTGGTTCTTTCATCGCTTCTCTTGCATCTTCACTTGTTAACTCTACAGAGCTTAGAAGTCCTTCAACCTGATCACGACCATTAATAATCATAGTGAGTTCTTCATCAAGTGGTACGGCAGTACCGATATTGATCTTAATCTCTTCTGCAACTCTCTCACCAATAAGAAGGTTGTATTTTTTCTTTACATAATCAACAATACCTTTGTCAATTTTATCACCGGCAGTACGGATTGATTTGGAAAGAACAAGTCCTCCAAGTGATACAACACCTATCTCTGTCGTACCACCACCGATATCAACAACAAGATTTCCTTGTGGTTCACGGATCTCTACACCTGCACCAATAGCAGCGGCCATAGGCTCTTCAATAAGAAAAACTTCCCGTGCACCGGCAGAGAGGGCAGACTCACGTACCGCTTTTCGCTCAACCTGAGTTAATCCATAAGGAACACAGATAATAATACGTGGAGAGATTAAAGAACTTCTTCCATGTGCTTTTTCGATGAACTTACGGATCATCTTCTCTGTCATATCAAAGTCTGCAATGACACCGTCACGCATTGGACGGATGGCTTTGATATTACCCGGAGTCTTCCCGACCATATCTTTTGCATCATGTCCAACAGCTAAAACTCTGGTATGTCCATATTTTTCTGTTTTTACTGCAACAACAGAGGGCTCATTGATAATGATACCACGACCTTTTGCAATTACAATTGTATTTGCTGTTCCTAAATCGATCGAGAGATCATTTGAAAAGAGACCTATTATTTTATTAAAAATCATATCTATTTACCTTATGCTGTTTTTTGTGTCGATTTTTTAATATAAACCGGTTTTTCACCATTTTCTATAACTTCTTTTGTTATGAGAAGTTCATACCCTTCGTACTCTGGGAGTTCATACATAATATCAATCATAGATTCTTCCAAAATAGCACGAAGTCCACGTGCACCTGTTTTACGCTTGATCGCTTTTTGTGCAATGGCACGGAGTGCATCCTCTTCAAAATTGAGTTCTACATCATCAATGGCAAAGAGTTTTTTATACTGTTTTACAAGTGAATTCTTTGGTTCTGTTAAAATTCGCACCATATCATCTTCTGTAATTTCACTCAGTGAAGCGATAATAGGAAGACGTCCTATAAGTTCAGGAATAAGTCCGTAATGTACAAGATCATCAGGTTCAACCATATCAAATGTCGGTTTTGCTTCATCTTTTGTCTTTTTTTCATGGCCAAAACCAAGAACATTCTCTCCCTGTTTTCTTTTTAAGATCTCTTCAAGACCGTCAAAAGCACCACCACAGATGAAAAGGATATTGGTTGTATCTATCGATGTAAACTCTTGGTTTGGATGTTTTCTTCCACCTTTTGGCGGAATATTCACAGAAGAACCCTCTATAATTTTCAAAAGAGCCTGCTGTACTCCCTCACCACTTACATCACGGGTAATAGAACGATTTTCGCTCATACGAGATACTTTATCGATCTCATCTAAAAAGATGATCCCTTTTTGTGCACGCTCTACATCTCCGTCAGCCGCCTGAATCAGTTTTGTCAAGATGTTTTCAACATCTTCACCCACATAACCTGCCTCTGTAAGACTTGTTGCATCTGCGATGGCAATAGGAACATTTAAAACACGGGCAATAGTCTGTGCCATTAATGTCTTTCCAGAACCTGTAGGTCCGATAAGCAGGACATTTGATTTTGCAATTTCCGTATCGTCATCTGTAGCGTTATGGAGTTTGAAAATTCTTTTGTAATGGTTATACACGGCAACACTCAGGAGTTTTCGTGCACGTTCCTGACCAATAATATAGTCTCCCAAAAATTGATCTAACTCTTTTGGAGTCATCAGTTTTTCAACATGTTCTGTTAATTTATTATTTGATTCGCTTGCCATAGCTTTTTCATCACCAAACATAATTTTATATGCTGAGATGACACAGTTTTTACAGATGTAAACACCATTGCCGGCTATTAGCGGATTTGTTTCACTTTCACTTGCATCGCAAAAGCTACAATGTCTATGTATCATTTATATATTTTTCCTCTCAAATGGTATGCCTCTTTTTGTCTTAATAACAAAATTACAAAGATCAATAACATAATGGTTTTTCGTATTTTCTAAAAGTTCACTTGCACTCTCTTTAAGTGCTTTTCCCGACTCGAACAGGTCTCTATAGGCACTTTTAAGTGCATTGATATCTTCTCTTTCAATATTTCGGCGCAATCCGGTTAAGTTGAGTCCTCGAAGTGTTGCACGGTTACCCTCTGCCATACAAAATGGAGGAATATCCTGTGCAAGTGCCGAAGCTCCGCCAACCATGGCATAATCTCCAATATGGACAAACTGATGCACCGGAGTCATACCGCCGATAACGACATAGTCTCCAAGTTCAACATGACCGGCAAGTGTTGCGGCATTTGCCAAGATACAGTGGTTTCCGATGATAACATCATGTCCAAGGTGTACATAACCCATAAAAAGATTATGATTTCCGATAATGGTTTTGCCACCACCGCCTTTTGTTCCCGGATTGAAGAGTGTAAATTCACGAATGGTATTGTCATCACCGATAATGAGTTCCACATCTTCACCGTTAAATTTAAGATCTTGAGGAATAGAACCTATCACAGCGTGTGAGAAGATCTTATTGTTCTTGCCAATAGTTGTTTTTCCGTAGATGCATGTATTTTGTGCAATGGTTGTTCCATCACCGATTACGGCATCTTTGGAGATAAAACAAAAAGGAGCAATCTCAACATTTTCTCCAATAACTGCACCATCTTCAATGATGGCTAATTTAGATATAGTACTCAAGTTTATGCCTATTTATCCACTATCATAGCTTTAAGTTCAGCTTCACTTGTTAATTTTCCATCAACATACGCTTCCCCTTTAAGTAGCCAGATAGCGCCTTTGTTTTTGATAACAGAGATCTTATACTCAAGTTTGTCCCCCGGTTTTACCGGTGATCGGAATTTTGCTTTGTCAATACTCATAAAGTAAACAACTTTATTTTGGATCTCCTCTTCAGTAACATCATCCATACTTTTAAAAGCCAAGATGCCACCTGCTTGTGCCATTCCTTCAAGAATCATAACACCGGGATATATCGGATGACCCGGAAAGTGACCTTGAAAAACAGGTTCTGAAATAGATACATTTTTATAAGCGACAATTGAATCTTTTGCAACTAAATCAGTAACGCGATCAACGAGTAAAAAAGGGTAACGGTGTGGGAGAATTTTTTGTATGTCCATAACATCCATAAGCATATTGAAAAACCTTATAATAATATTTTTGGATATTTTAGCAAAAAAATCATTATAAAATGATTAGCTTTTCTCTTGTATCTTCATAAACTTTGGTGTCAAGTTTAAGAGTTACCTTTGTCTTTGGAATCTCTTTTACGACAATAATCGGTGTTAGGTCATACGGAGATGCCGAGATTTTATGGCGTAATCGTATCTCTTCATTAAATGAAGGAGGATTAAAAACAAGCTCTTGCACATTTTGGTATGATCGGTGGAAAAAATTATTAAAAAATTCAATTGTAATGAATTTAATTTCATCACGATTGAAATATGCAATCTCTTTGTTTATAAATTCAACTTTTCCTTGCGCACGTTTTCTTGGAAGTGTTGAGTAGCTTAGAGCATAAGCATCAATGTTTTCTGTTTTTCCTTTGATGAGTTGACAGGAAAATTCTCTATAGTTCAAAAATTTTTGTCTAATGATTTTATAGGCTTTTTTTTCCTCTTCAAGTCGATTTCTTTCTGCATAAAGTTCAAGTCTCTCTTCAATGGATGCCGGGAGTATGCGTCCTGAAAGAGGTGAAAACATCTCATCCATCAGTTTATTTTGTTGTTCACGCTGCATCGTCAAACCATAGATACAGCCACAGTAGTCTTGACGATAGAGCTGCTGCTCTTTGGTGACACGGCTTTGATCCTGTGTCCCGCCGCCGCTTCTGTAATCAACGGCTATAAACTCGACACCATGCTCTTTGTAAAATGTGTCACCGACACGTTTGAGTTGTTCTTGAGATTTCAGTGGTGAGACAAGGAGGGTTGTTGTTATCTTTTTTTCTCCGATCTCAAGCGCTTTTTTTGCACTTGTTAAAAATCGCTTCTCAAAACAGACTTCGCAACGTGCCCCTTTTTCAGGTTCTTTTTCAAGACCGTGTACTGCTTTGAGCCATGATTCGTAATCATATTCGCCTTCAATAAGCTCAATACCGAGTCTTTTGCAACTGCGCTCTACATCTAAAAGACGGAGTTTGTACTCAGAATAGGGGTGAATATTTGGATCATAAAAAAAACCGATCAGTTTTTCATCGGGAAAATCCTGTTGGAGCTTTTCTAAGAAGAAATGGGAATCAACACTACAGCAGATATGTACTAAAATAGGAGAGCCTTTTTTTATGAAATTATAACAAAATTTAGTGAAATTTTATTCTCTGTACTATATAATGAATACAAAAATAAAAGATAAAACAGATGATGGTAGATAACAACTTATTTAAATCAATGGATATGATCATTAATGATGCTGGTGCACTTGTTTATGTTATTGATTTAGAAAGTTATGAGATAGTCTATGCCAATAAAAAATGTATAGAAGAATTTGGAGAAAATATAATAGGGAAAACCTGTTACAAAGTTTTACAAAACAATGAAGATGCTCCGTGTCCTTTTTGTTCACTGCATAATAAAGAGAGTGAAAATGTAAAACTCGGTGACTGTTTTGAGTGGGAGAATCTCAACTCAATTAATGGGCGTTATTATCTCTTTAATGACAGAATTGCATTATGGGACAATAATAGAAAAGTAAAAATTCAAGTTGGTATTGATGTTACAAAACAGCATCAACTACAAGAAGAGCTACTTAGAGAAAAAAATAATGCTACAGCCTCTTTTGAAGCACTTTTGGATGCTACGATTGAAGCTATTTTTATATTTGACAAAGATAAAAAATGCAAACTTGTCAATCAGGTTGCCGTAAGACTTTTGGGCTATGAAAAAGAGGAGATGCTTCACAAAAGAGCTTTGGATTTTATTGCACCTGAGTCAATGGAATCTGTACTGGAATATATGAAAAACAGTGTCCAAGAACCTTATAAAGCTCAGATGTTACGAAAAGACGGAACAACATTTCCTGCACTGTTACGAGGGCATAATGTAATTTTGGCTGGGGAACAGGTTCGAGTCTCTGCTGTTATAGATATGAGTGAGCAGCAAGAGTATGAAAATAAAATTTTGCAACTCGCCCATTATGATATTTTAACATCCTTACCAAACCGCGCGCTTTTAAAAGAGTATATTTCACAGGCGATCAACAGAAGTAAAAGAACCAAGTCTTATCATGCCCTTCTTTTTATTGATCTGGATAACTTTAAAATGGTGAATGATACGGTTGGACACAACATAGGTGATGAGGTTCTTGTAGAAACAGCCCGCCGCTTGAAGAGTTCTATTCGTAAAAATGATATTGTTGCTCGTTTGGGTGGTGATGAGTTTGTTATTTTAATAGAGACGAATGATAGCAAAAAAGAGGATGTTATCAGGCATGTAGCTATTATTGCACAAAAAATTTTAAATGCATTGCAAGATCCTTACAATATAGCAAAACATAGTTTTAGAATTAGTGCAAGTATTGGAATAAAGCTCTTTAATGATGATGAACTCTCTATGGATGCTTTGATGAAATATGCAGACAGTGCAATGTATAATGCAAAATTTGGTGGTAAGAACAGGTTTGAGTTTTTTAATCCTGAAATTCAAAAACTGATGGAAGAGAAGATTCTTTTAACAGAAAATTTACGTATTGCCATAGAAGAAAACAATATGCAGCTCTACTATCAGCCACAAATCTTTTTTGATCAAGAGGTGAAAATTGTAGGTGTTGAGGCATTAATACGTTGGATAGATCCGGAAAAAGGGGTTATCTCTCCTGCCGATTTTATTCCTTTGGCAGAAGAGAGTGGGTTAATTGTTTCTTTGGGAGAGTGGATTTTACAAGAGGCTGTACAACAGATAAAACTTTGGAGTAAAGATAAGCAAAAAAGAGAGTGGAGAGTTGCTGTTAATGTGAGTTCAAAGCAGTTTGAATCACCTCAGTTTGTTGAGAAGTTAGAGTCTCTTTTAGAGAAATTTCAAATTAACAATACTCTTTTAATGTTAGAGCTAACAGAGGGTATTTTGATCAAAAATATTGATGCAACAGTAGAAAAGCTATATCGTTTAAAATCACTTGGTCTCTCGATGTCAATTGATGATTTTGGTACGGGATACTCCTCTTTGGCTTATCTGAAAAAACTACCTATGGATGAGTTGAAAATTGATAAATCTTTTGTTGATGATATTACGGAAGATGAAAATGATGCCATTATTATAAAAACAATTATATCAATTGGGCAGAAATTTGGTTTAGATGTTATTGCAGAGGGTGTAGAAAGAGAAGAACAGCTTGAAAAACTGCGCTCATTTGGATGTAAATATTTTCAAGGTTACTTTTTTGCAAAGCCTACAGAAGCTTCGCTTCTATAGACAATTCTCTTAAAAGAGTGAAGAGAGAATACCTGCTGCACTGCTTGAACCAGATGATTTAAGATAGCTTGTAATAACAGGAACAAATTTTGAAATCATAGAACTATTGAGTCCCAATGATGAAAATTGTGATGCAAGACCGGCAAGTTGTCCTACTGAACTGTTTCCTGCCAATGAACCAGCAAGAGCACTCATACCACCTCCTGATTTTGCTACTTTTGGAGCCATTGAGAGTAGAGAACCTGCATTTGGAATAGCACTTGCAAGTTGCGTATATTTATTTTGTGGAAGTGCTGTTTTTGCATAGCTTAAAATACTTCCGACACCGCCGGAAGCCTGTTTGTCTGTAACGCCAAGCTGTTGTGTTAACATACTTGTAAGATCACTGCTTTTTTGTGTAGCAGCAGAAGGAGCCTGTTTTGTCTGTGTAGCACTGTTTACTGCAGAGAGCGCGCTTGCTGCATCTCCGAGAGAGAAAGCAGAAGCATTTGTGATTGTAAGCAATGTAGCCGAGATTACACTAAGAAGAATTTTATTTTTCATGAATTACGCCTTTTTTTCAAAAATTTCAATAGATTTGATTTCATCTTGACCTTCAATAGAGTCAAGTACAGAGAAGCTCTCTGCATCATTCTCTTCAATACCGCCAAAAACAGTATGAACACCATCTAGGTGAGGACACGGTACAAAACAGATAAAGAACTGGCTTCCACCTGTATTTGGTCCTGCATGTGCCATTGAGAGTGTACCTTTTACGTGTTTATGTGTATTTTTGTCTGTTTCACAAGCAATAGCCCAGTCCGGTCCGCCTGTACCTGTTCCGTGTGGACATCCGCCTTGCGCCATAAATCCTGGAATTACACGGTGAAAGTTAAGGTTGTTGTAAAAACCGCTTTGTGCAAGATGAGCAAAGTTTGCTACTGTATTTGGAGTCTCTTCTGGATAGAGTTTGATCCAGATATCACCTTTGTTTGTTGCAATTTTTGCATATTGAAGTTTTGCGAGTTCATCTTCGCTTAAATTGTACTCTTTTAAATCGGGTTTTCTTCCGAACATTTTTTACCTCTTATTTGTAAATTTTGTGTAATTATAGTCAAATAAAATTAACTTTAAAAAAAAAGAATGAAAGATTTTCAAGGAAAGATAAATTTTTTCAAGATATAATTTTTGCAATATTACAACAAAAGGCAACAGATATGTCAGAAAATAAAAAACCGGTATATAAGCCAAACAGAGAGTTTGCAAAGAGTGCTAGAATTAAAAATATGTGTGAATACCATGAACTTCAAGAGTGGGCTATGGAAGATTACGAGGGTTTTTGGGGGCACTATGCCAAAGAGAAACTTGAGTGGATAGAACCGTTTACAAATGTTTTGGATGAGTCAAATTTTCCTTTTGTGAAGTGGTTTGAAGGCGGGAAGCTCAATGTCGCGGTGCAGTGTATTGATCGCCATTTGGATTCTCGTAAAAACAAAGCAGCTATTATTTTTGAAGGGGACAGAGGCGACAAACAGATTGTTACCTATTTGGAACTCTATTATAATGTAAACAGATTTGCAAATTTATTGAAAAATGAGTTTGGTGTGAAAAAAGGTGACAGAGTTGTTATCTATATGCCGATGATTTTGGAGTCTGCTTATGCAATGCTTGCCTGTGCACGTATCGGTGCTATTCACTCGATCGTATTTGGTGGATTTTCTGCTGAAGCGCTGCGTGATCGTATAGAAGATGCTGATGCAAAAGTGGTTATTACTGCCGATGGAGCATTTAGAAAAGATAAACCATATATGCTCAAACCTGTAGTTGATGCGGCGTTAGAGGGTGATACTCCGGTTGAGAAAGTTTTGGTTGTTGAGCGAAACGGTGAAGATATAGAGTGGGTTGCAGGTCGTGATTACTCTTATAATGAACTGATTGAGACGCAAGATGTACATTGTGATCCGGAAGTTATGGAGAGTGAAGATCCTCTCTTTTTACTCTATACGTCAGGTTCAACAGGAAAGCCAAAAGGAGTACAGCACAATCAGGCAGGATATATTCTTTGGGCACAGATGACAATGGAGTGGGTATTTGATGTAAAAGAGAACGATACCTATTGGTGTACGGCTGATATCGGTTGGATCACAGGGCATACGTACATTGTTTACGGTCCGCTTGCAATGGGGGCAACGACTGTAATGTTTGAAGGTGTTCCGACATATCCGGATGCCGGAAGGGCTTGGAAAATGGTAGAGGAGTATAAGATCAATCAGTTCTATACTGCACCGACTGCCATCAGAGTTTTGCATAAAATGGGTGAAGATGAACCGAAAAAATATGATCTAAGCAGCCTCAAAGTACTTGGAACAGTTGGTGAGCCTATTGATCCTCCGGCTTGGAAGTGGTACTATGAAGAGGTTGGAAGTTCTCAATGTGCTATTGTTGATACTTATTGGCAGACAGAGACAGGCGGACATATTATCTCTCCGCTACCGGGAGCTACACCAATCAAGCCTGCATGTGCGACATTACCTCTACCGGGGATTATAGGAGAGATCTTAGATCCGCAGACAGGAGAAAAAGTTGCTGTCGGTGAGACAGGCTATATGTGTGTTACACGTCCTTGGCCTTCCATGATCCGTGGTGTCTGGGGTGATGAAGAGCGTTTTATTAAATCGTACTTTGGTGATGTGAAAAAAGATGGCAAAGCAGTTTACTTTACAGGTGACGGTGCTGTTTATGATGAAGACGGTTACATTACAATTACCGGTCGTACGGATGATGTTATTAATGTAAGCGGACACAGAATGGGTACGGCTGAGGTTGAAGCAGCTATTAAAAAGCATCCAAATGTTGCTGAGGTTGCTGTTGTCGGCAAACCGCATGATATTAAAGGTGAGGGTATCTTTGCTTATGTTGTACTGAAAAATGATGAGGGTGTTGCCGATGAGGTTGAAGAGGTAAAAGCTATTAACAATGTTATTAAAAAAGAGATAGGAAACATTGCTCTGTGTGATGATATTGTTTTTGCTCCGGGACTTCCAAAGACACGTTCGGGAAAAATTATGCGTAGAATTTTACGTTCTATTGCAAAAGGTGAACCAATTACACAAGATATTTCAACACTTGAAGATCCTACTATTGTTGAAAAAATTGAAACAATGGTGAAGTCAAAATAAGGCTGAAACAAAACAAAAATGTTATAATTCCATAAATACACTATAAAGAGTTACTTATGGAATTATGCGTTGCCCTGGATCTCCCTACACAAGAAGAAAATTTAGCCCTAATTGAAAAAATTCAAGACCATGATGTCTGGTTAAAAGTTGGTCTTCGCAGTTACATTCGTGATGGTGAAGCATTTTTAAAAGCTATTAAAAAAATCAATCCAAACTTTAAAATATTTTTAGATTTAAAGCTCTATGATATTCCAAATACTATGGCTGATGCTGCCGAGTCTATTATGGGGCTTGGTGTTGATATGTTTAATGTGCATGCCAGTGCAGGGCGTCGTGCTATGCGTACGGTAATGGAGCGTTTAGAGAAGTATGATGATCGTCCTGTTGTTTTAGCCGTAACGGCTCTTACCTCATTTTCAGAAGATGAGTTTGCGGCTGTTTATGAGAAAGATATAGCTTCAAAAGCAGATCAGTTTGCAAAAGATGCACAAGAGAGCGGACTTGACGGTGTGGTATGTTCTGCTTTTGAATCACTCTCCATCAAAAATATTACAAATGAAAATTTTATGACATTGACTCCGGGGATCAGACCTTTTGGTGAAGATGCAGGTGATCAAAAACGGGTAGCAGATGTTGCTTTTGCAAAAGAGCAGAAGGTGGATTTTATAGTTGTCGGACGTCCTATCTATCAGGCAAAAGATCCCTCTGCCGTTGTTGCAAAGATTTTAGAGCAGATTTAAGCTTCATATTATAAAAGTATCATTATAATGTCACTCTTCAAACGGACGAGTGGGTGAGTGGCTGAAACCACATCCCTGCTAAGGATGCGTATGGGTAACTGTACCGAGAGTTCGAATCTCTCCTCGTCCACCACCTATTAAAAATACCTACAAATTTTTCAAACTCTGATATAAAAAATCTTATATTTATCGCTTGTTATGCTATAATCACACGAATATTAAAACAGAGAAAAAGAGTACTATGCGTTCATCAGATGTAGATAAAATATTAAACAATAAAGATAAACTTTTAACACAAATATATTTTGATCTACAGAGTTATTTTGAAGAGAAATATGGAAGCGATACGGTCGTTTTTATGGAGATAGGAACCTTTTTTGAAGTTTATGAAGTTAACAATGATGAAAAACAGATTGGAAAAGCAAAAGAGATAGCCGAACTCTTAAATATTCAACTCACGAAAAAAAATAAAAATATTATTGAAAATTCTGATAAAAATCCGCTTTTAGCCGGTGTTCCTGCTGTCAGTTTTGAACGCTACCTTAATCGTCTGATTGCCGAACAAAAATATACTGTTATTGTTGTTAAACAAAAGGGAAACCCTCCTAAAATTAGTCGTTATATTGCACAGATAGTCTCACCCGGAACAAATTTTGATCATATTGTTGATAATGATGATAACTATATTGTTTCAATTTTAGTAGATAAATTTCGTGATATTTATACAGTCGGTTATGCTGCAATTGATGTAACAACAGGAAAAACATGGCTTTATGAAACGCATGGAACAAGTGAAGATCCCGCATATGCGCTTGATGAGATCTTTAACCTTTTGAATGTCTATAGAACAAGTGAAGTTGTGATGACATTTTTAGATGGTATAAGCGATCAAAAACATGTAATGCAGTACCTTGAAATTCCTGAACACTATCACTATTCAGTGAATAATCAACGACCCAAAATTGATTTTCAAAATGAACTTTTTAGAGAAGTGTATCAAATTCAGTCACTGCTCTCTCCCATTGAACATTTAGATCTTGAACGATCTCCTATGATTACTGAGTCTTTGGCAATTCTTATTAATTTTGTAATTGAACATGACTACCACATTGTTCAAAAAATGGCTATGCCGCGAATTATAGATAATCGCCGTTTTGTCTATTTAGGAAATAATGCACTTGAACAGATGGGTATTATTTCGAAAGACCGAAGAGAATTTACACTTTTGAAGATGCTTGACAAAAGTTCTACAGCCATAGGAAGACGTCTCTTAAAAGAGCGTTTATTAAACCCTATTATGGAGAAAGAAGAGTTAGAACGTCGATATAATTTGATCGAAAAAGTTAACTCGCATACGCGTTATCTTGATGAAACTATGCGCGGAATTTATGATCTTGAAAGACTTGCACGTAGGCTCTCGTTGGCGCGTTTGCACCCTTTTGAGATGAATCATCTATATGATTCTATGATGAGTGTCAAAGAGTTAATGCGATATGTCAAAAAACATAAAATTCAGAGAACGCCATTTCATGAGAGTGAGCTTGAAGAGTTTTTACGAGATATTCAAAAGAGCATAGATCTGGATATTTCACGAAGATTTACCAATGCTACGGTAGATGAAAACTTTTTAATGAGTGGCGTTGATGAGAGTATAGATACGCTTGTGAAAGAGAACAGTGTTATGTTGCTTGCTTTTGAAGACATTATGAAAAAAATAGAGAAGTTACTTGAAGATGTGAAAGCAAATAGCAGTACAAAAGTTGTCTCACTTGGTCTTTTAGAAAAAGAGGGTTATTATATTTCTCTTTCTAAGAATCGTTTTTCTCTTATCGAATCACTCTTTAAACAAGATGATGAATTTTCAAAATTTAGTGTAAAAAAATTGACAAATTCTGTAAAAATAACCTCTTCTTTCACAGATGAACTCTCTGACCGTATTATGAAAAATCGTCGTAAAATTGTATCACTTGTAAAAGAACGTTATATTTTGCTTCAAAATCTTTTTGCACGGCGTTATGCTCTGCTTTTTGAAAGAGTTATTGCCTATGTTGCTGATCTTGATGTTGGTGTGAGTTCTTCAAAAATAGCGCAGGAGTATAAACACTCTCGCCCAATGATTGTGGATGCAAAAGAGGATGAAAATTTTATGCAGATCATGCAGTTACGTCATCCTCTTATTGAGCTACAGGAGCGTGGAGGGATCTATATTCCTAATGATATTGTTATGGGGAATCGTGACTATCTTGATCTACCGCATCCTACGACAGTTATGCTTGATGTTAGCGTTCATGACGGACACGATATTAACGGTGTTTTACTTTATGGAATTAATTCTAGCGGTAAAAGTTCTTTAATGAAAAGTATAGGAATAGCCGTACTTATGGCGCAATCGGGTTTTTTCGTAAGTGCAGCTGTTATGAAATTTAGTATTTTTGACTCTCTTTTTACACGTATAGTTTCAAAAGATAATTTGGCAAAAGGGCTTTCTACTTTTGCTGTTGAGATGTTGGAGTTGAAAAATATTTTTAATCGTGCCACCGTACGCTCTTTGGTTTTGGGTGATGAGATTAGTCATGGAACCGAGACACTTTCCGGTGTTGCCATTGTTGCAAGTGCTATTACAAAACTCTCTGATGTTCGTTGTCTTTTTCTTTTTGCAACACATCTTCATCAGCTTTCAACAATGCCGGAGATTACAGGGCTTGATAATGTTGTTGATCTGCATTTAAGCGTAGAATATGATGAAGAGAGTGATAAACTAATCTTTAATCGTGTATTACAAGCGGGTAGTGGAAGCAGTATTTATGGTCTTGAGTTTGCAAAATCACTGCATATGGATAGTGAATTTTTGCAAAGAGCCAATAAAATACGGAAACGACTTGCAAATGATTTTGATGAGCTTGAGCTTTTAGTCAAAAAGAAAAAATCAAAATATAACAAAGAGTTGTATGTTACTAAGTGTATTATCTGTGGTGCTGTTGCTGAAGATGTGCATCATATTTCACAACAATCTTTAGCCGATCAATCAGGCTTTATCGGACATTTTCATAAAGATAATAAACATAATCTTGTACCACTTTGTAAAGAACATCATAAGCAGATTCATGATGGTAAATTACAGGTCAATGGCTTTATTATGACAAGTCAAGGCTTGGAGTTACAGTTTGAAGAGCATTTGCAAAAAGTTGAAGTGAAAAAAGTTCAAGAACCTGAAATAAATGAGAATGATAGTGATAGTGGGAATGTATCGAAAAAATTTATTTTAGATGATTGGTAAAAGAGTTTGTAAAAAATTAAAATTTCCAAGTAACAGTTATTCCACCCCATTGTTTTGTAGCATTTGGTGGTCTCTTTTTGTAGAGTTTTATCGATTTTAGTTTAAAAGCATAACTGATATTTTTATAAAAAATAGTGTAAAGAAGTTGATTTCCCAAAACATAATTGAGATGTGCTATAGTATATCCTTCATCTATTGCTTTATCGACAATATAGTAGTTCCAGACTCTATTTGCAAAAATACCAAAAGAGAGAGACCAATTAAATGATTTACTTGCTTGAAAATGAAGATTTTTACTCTCTTCTCCTCCTATGAAGTTACCTGTTGTCGGAATGGTATCTGGGAAATTTGTTCCAATTCTCAAGGTTGTAGAAATTAATGCACCACTATAAAAATTTCCTATATCTCCTCGTATATTATTTGTCCAATCATACTTTAAATCATAGAAAACTTTTTTTTCTGTTTTAAGAGCAAAATTATATGAGATTCCTGCAGTCATTTGATTTTTTAATTGTGTATTCCATCCTTTTGGTGTATGGTTGTGTATGAGTTTATGAAAAGTTGATTGTAAGGTTTCTGCTCCTGAATCTGGTCCAACAAGACCTATATTAATACCAAATTCATGAAAATAGTTTTGTGTTGATTTATACAAAAGAAATGTTAGTTGAGCATAGCCTGCATAAGGGAGATCATCTAAAATTGCCTCTGTCTGTTCTGTATCTTTTGGTGTGAAAATAAGATGAGAGAAGGAGATAGCATTGTTGGTCTGTAAGTTTGGCATAAATGGAGGATGCAGACTCTCGTTACTATCTGCAAACCAAGTATAAAAAATACCGTTTGTAAAGTGTCCGTCTTTTCCTACAAAATAGTCATTATCAAGACAAAAAGAGTTAACAGAAGCGTAAAGAGAAGTATGTAAGAGGAGTGCAAGCAAGAGTATTAAGAAACTTTTGTTCATCTCTGCTTTCTCCACTATCAATTATATTGTTATTGTTGTGTTAATGCTTTTTTTACACAATCACTAATGCGTTTTCCATCAGCTTTTCCTGCAAGTATCTTATTTGCAGAACCCATTACTTTTCCCATATCTTTCATTGTTGTAGCACCGCTGTCAGTAACAATTTTTGCAATGGCATTACAAAGTTCGTCATCACTGAGCTGTGCAGGTAAATAATGTTCATAGTAAGCTATCTCATCGAGTTCAATCTGCATAAGATCATCTCTTTGTGCATCTCTATATTGTGTTGCGGCATCATTACGACGTTTTATTTGTGTTTGAATAATTTTAATAACATCTTCATCTGTGAGCTCTTTTCTCTCATCTACTTCGATCTGTTTAAATGCTGATGTTAAGAGACGGAGGGCATCTCTTTTTTTTGTATCTTTGGCTTTCATAGCCTCTTTGACTGCTTGGTTGATATCATCTCGTAAACTCATAAAATATTATCCTTGTTGTGGAACTGAAATTGCTAGAATTATACACAAATATTGATAGTAAAGAGATTTAATGCAAAAAAAATTACTCATTTCCCTCTCAGTTGTTGGATTATCCTGTTTTCTTTCGGGCTGTACCGCAAAGTTAACCGATCCGGAGATCAACTTTGAACCACCTGCTTATGTAGAGCAGATGCCTGCGCGTGAAGAGAAGCAAGACTTTACATCAACAGGTAGTCTTTTTGGCAAGGGAGATAATCCTCTCTTTTCTGATCATAAAGCAATGCGGGTTAATGATATTGTAACTGTTATTATTTCAGAGACTGCGAAGAGTTCTAACACCGGAAGTAAACAGTTGAGTGAAACTGATTCATCACAACTTGGCGGTGGTATTTTTTCTTCATCCGGTGCGGCAAGCGGTAATGTCAAAAATGCTATGAATAGTGTGAATGGTTTTAGTGATATTGCTTTTAATTCAAAATCAAGCAGTGCCTACAAGGGGAAAGGGAGTGCGGTAAAAGATGCTAGTTTTACAACAACTATTTCTGCAAGAATTGTTAAAGTGCTTCAAAACGGTAACTATTTTATCTCAGGGAGACGAGAGATTTTAGTTGATGATCAAAAACAGCTTATTGAAATTAGTGGGGTAATTCGTCCTTATGATATTGATCAATACAACAGGATCAACTCAACACAAGTTAGTGATGCTAAAATACTTTACAAAACCGAAGGAGATATGGATCGTGCAACGAAACAAGGATGGGGAACCAAAATTATTCAGTCTGTTTGGCCTTTTTAGTCTTATTGTACTCTGCACAACACTTTTAAATGCAGAGAGCTTTTCAGAGTTTAAGAGTGTTGAAGCATCTACTTATAAAGATTATAGAGATCAAAATGATGCAGCTTTTCAAAGCTACTTAAAAAAGCAATGGAAAGCTTATAAAGCCTCTATTTCTCCCTCTTTATACAAAGAGAAAAAACCAAAATCTATAGCACCTTTGGTAGAGAAAAAAGTTCCGGCAGTCGGACCGATTATACAAATTGTTCTTCCGGTAAAAAAACCTATAAAACCTTTAAAAAAGGAAATTCCCAAAAAAGTAATTAAAGAAAAGCAGGGAGTATTCTCTCTTGCTTTTTTGGGATCTAAACTCACTTTTGTCCGAGACAATAGAGTTCTCAAAGCACAATTCTATCCGCTGAATCAAGCAGGAATAGCGAACTTTTTTACTACACTTGCATCGAGTGATTATGGGGTGACTTTAGAAGCAATAAAAAGCTATAAAAAACGTCTTGCTTTGAATGATTGGGGTGTGTATCTCCTTATCAAAAAGCTTTCAAATCACTATTTTAAAGATGAAAATGAGGCAAAAATATATAGATGGTTCCTTTTTAATAAACTCTCGTATGATGTAAAAATTGCACTCTCTGAGAATAAAAATATCTATCTGCTTTTTTATACAAAAAACATTGTTTATTCAACACCACGTTATCATTTTGGAACGAAATACTATTATATTTTTTCTCAATATAATCGTCATAATATTGCACAGATTTATACCTATGAGAAGAACTATCCAAATGCTCACAAAGCTTTTGATTTTACACTTGCTACTCTTCCAAATTTACAAAAAAAGATAGAGAAAAAAGAGCTGAAATTTAATGAATATGGAGTTACATATAATTTTACTATTCATTACAATAAAAATATGATTGCTTTTATGAAAAGTTATCCTCAGGTAGATTATAAAATTTATTTTGATGCACCGATGGAAGATGAAACCTATAGAGATATTGTTTTTGGTATAAAAAAATATACAGATGGTAAAAAGATTAGTGCGGCAATGAATTTTGTATTACGTTTTGTGCAAAAAGCATTTAGATATGAGCGAGATGAAGAACAGTTTGGTGCGGAAAAAGTGATGTTTGCAGAGGAGACACTCTATTATAACGCTTCAGACTGTGAAGATAGAGCTATTTTATTTGCTTATCTCATTAAAAAGATCTTTGGTGTACGTGTTTTAGGAGTGAAGTACCCAAATCATATGACAACAGCACTATTTATTCCTTTAAACGGAGATGTACTCTATTATGGGAAAAGACGCTATGTATTAGCTGATCCTACCTATATCAATGCAAATATAGGACAGGAGATGCCAAAATACAGATCTATTCAACCTGATTCCTTTATTGTATTAAGTCAAAAATAATAATAAGAGGATAAAATATAGTAAATTATTATATTGCAGGTTCATATGAAGTTTGTTTTAGAAGCAAAAGAGTGGGATTATTATCAGGATCAATTAACCGGTTTGCAAAATCGTTTTGCACTTTTGGAATTTATACGTTTACATAGCCGTTTAAATATTTTTGTTGTTAATATTGATAATTTTAGCAGTATTAACAGTGCCTATGGATATATTGTTGCTGATGATATATTAAAAGAAATTGCATTAAGATTGCAACTTTTACAACCAAAAAATGCTAAACTCTTTCGCTTTGACGGAGACTCTTTTGTATTTGTTATTGAAGATTTTTTAAATTTTCGACAACTCAAAGAGTTTTCAGAAGCTATTCTCTCCTTTTTTAATCAATCAGAAATTGAGATAGAAGAGGATGATACAATGGTAAAAATATCTACAACCATTGGTGTTGCCATGGGTAACGGTATTATCACACTCAATCACGCCTCGTCAGCAGTTCATGAAGCAAGACTCTACAAGAAAAACTCATATAAGATCTTTGAAGCAAAATCTGCTTATGCCAAACAGCAGCAGGAGAATGGTTATTGGATCAATAAAATTCACGATGCGATTGAAGAGGAGCGATTAGTCAGCTTTTTTCAACCTATTCGTAACAATAAAACAAAAAAAATAGAGAAGTTTGAGTGTCTCGCAAGGATCATAGATGAGGGTACGCTCGTCTCTCCTTTTCGTTTTATGGAAGCTGCAAGATTAACAGGTACACTCTCTTTAATTACACGACGGATTATCACACACGCCTTTGAAGTTTTTAGTTCTACGAAGTATGAATTTTCGATCAATATTACTTCTAACGATCTCAATCTAGGTTATTTGGAGAAGTTTTTACTTGCAAATGCCAAAAAATATAATATCGAACCATCTCGTGTTGTATTAGAGCTCTTGGAAGATATTGTTACGCTTGCAGACTCTAATATGATCGAGCAGATCGACTCACTAAGGAAAAAAGGTTTTCAAATTGCATTGGATGATTTTGGGGTAGAAAACTCAAACTTCTCAAGACTTTTAGAGCTTAATCCCGATTATTTGAAAATTGATGGTATTTTTATTAAAGATATTGCTCAAAATGAGAAAAATGCCCTCATTGTTGAGACTATTGTCCATGTTTGTAAAAAGAGTGGTATTGAAGTTATTGCTGAATATACACATAATAAAGCAGTGTTAGAGAAGATTGAAGCTTTGGGTATTGATTATGCACAGGGGTATTATATTGGTGAGCCCAAAGAGAGTATAGAACTCTCTTAATAGTCAAAAGCGACTTTGTAGGTTGGATCGTCTTCTGAATAGGTGCAGTGTGGGCCGGCTTTTTTCATAATGGCTTTACAATCTTTACTGAGGTGGCGTAAAAGCAGTGTTTTTCCTGCCTCTTCATACTTCTTAACAAGTGAATCAATCGCTTCAACACCTGAAAAGTCCATAACTCTGGCATTACGAAAATCTATAACAACTTTGTTTGGATCATTTTCTATATCAAAATTGTCAGAGAATGTTGTAGCACTTCCAAAGAAAAGCGGTCCTTCAAGTTCATAAACTTTTGTTCCATCCTCTTCCATATATGTTTTTGCCCAGATTCGTGCATGTTTCCAGGCAAATACAAGTGCAGAGATAATGACACCGGCAATGACGGCAACAGCCAAGTCTGCAACAACGGTAATAATAGTTACGGTTACCATAACGAAAACGTCTGTCTTTGGCATATGTTTGAGATGTGAGAAACTTGACCATTCAAAGGTACCGATACTTACCATAAACATAATTCCAACGAGTACACCTACAGGAATGGCATTGAGGACATCTGTGAGTGAAATAACCAAGACAAGAAGTCCAACAGCCGCAGTAAATGATGAGAGGCGACCCAAACCTCCGGAAGTATAGTTGATGATCGATTGTCCAATCATAGCACATCCTGCCATACCACCAAAGAAGCCTGAAGCAATATTCCCACAACCAAGTGCAATACACTCTTGATTTCCGCTTCCACGTGTTCCGCTCATTTCATCTAAAACAGCGAGGGTAAGGAGAGACTCTATCAAGCCTACAAGCGCCATAATAACAGCATAAGGCAAGACCATAATAAAGGCATCAAGACTAAAGAGTGTATCGGGAATGATAAGATGCGGTAGTTTCCCCTGAAACTCTGAGAGATTGGCAAGAGAACCGACTGTGAGTGTATCTAAACCTGTAATATAGACTACAAGGGTTAGTAGAACAATAGCAACAAGACCGGAGGGAATTGCTTTTGTATATTTTGGCAGAAAATACATAATGAGCATCGTAATCAGGACAATAATATACATACTTGCTCCTTGACCTTCAAAAAATTTAAATTGTGCCATCGCAATAACTATAGCAAGTCCGTTCACAAAGCCGTAAAGGGCAGGTTGTGGTACAAGACGAATAAATTTTCCAAGTCGAAACAGACCAAAGAGAACTTGAATGGCTCCAGCTAAAATAGTAGCAAGGAGGACATAGTTAAGCATATGCACATAGAGTTCATCGCCACTCATTCCAAGTGCAGTAAGTTTTGCATTTGCTGCGACAACGAGTCCGACAATAACAACAGCAACACTTCCGGTTGCACCACTAATCATACCTGGTTTTCCACCGATAAGTGCGGTAATGAGTCCTAAAATAAATGCGGTATAAAGCCCAACGATAGGACTTACACCTGCAATAAAACTAAATGCGATTGCTTCAGGAACTAATGCAACGGCAACAACTAAACCTGAGAGAACATCGTTTTTGATGTTGGGAGATGTATATTTTCTTATATCAAACAAATGAAAAATGCCTTTTTTTAAAATTTCGCGATTATAGCAGAAGAGTGGTGAAGTGAAGCTTGCATATTTTTTTTGTATATACTATAATGTAATGACTTTTAGAGAGTAGAGGTAGTCATGAAAGAGACCTTATCAATAGCTATTGGTGGATTTGATGGAATGCATATTGGACATCAGGCACTTTTTAATGAATTGGATCCATCAGGTACTATTGTTGTTATTGAGACAGGCTATGCCAATCTTACACCAAATCGTTACAGAGAAGCATATACGGATCATAAAATTCTCTATCTTGATTTAGAAAAAATTCGACATTTAAAAGGTGAAGATTTTGTTGAATTTTTACAAAAAGAGTTTCCAAAATTACAAAAAATAATTGTTGGTTATGATTTTCATTTTGGAAAAGACAGAAAGTACTCTTTTAATGATCTTAAAAAACTGTTTCAAGGAGAAGTTGTCGTGGTTGAAGAGGTGAAACATGAAAATGACTCTGTTCATTCACATAAAATACGAGCCAAATTAAAAATGGGTGATATTGAGGGTGCCAATAAATTTTTGGGACATAACTATACTATTTCAGGTGAAAGAATTGATGGACAGGGACTTGGTTCACGTGAACTCGTGGCAACTGTTAATCTTCAAGTAGAAGAGTTTTTGCTTCCTAAAGAGGGTGTTTATGTGACATTGACACGTCTTGATGATGAAGAACATTTTCATCCATCTGTAAGCTTTATAGGGCATCGTGAGAGTACAGATGGTAGTTTTGCAGTTGAGAGTCACATACTTGATGGTGAAGTGAAGTGTGAGAAAAAAGCAGAGATTAGCTTTGTAGATTTCATACGAAACAATGAAAAATTTGACTCCATCGAGAAGTTAAAAGAGGCGATAAAAAAAGATATAGCAGTAGCCAATAAAAAACTGCAGCGTTTAGCATTATAAGGAAAAAATTGCAAAGAGAATATTTACAAGAGAGAGAAAAAATAAATTTTAAGTTTGAACAGACAAAAGAGGATTTTATCGTTGATGAAAATCCACGAACTTTTAGTGAAAAAGGAAATTACCTTATTTTACGTGTTCAAAAGATAGAGATGACAACATGGGATATGATAGCAGCATTTGCACAATATCTAAACCTACCAGCTGAGAAGATCGGTTATGCAGGACTTAAAGATAAACATGCGACAACAACACAGTATATCTCTATTGAAGCGAAGTATGAAAAAGCGCTCAAAAAGTTTAAACATCCCGGTATTAAGATTTTAAAAAGAACACGAGACAAGTACTCTATTCGTATGGGTGATCTTGTTGGAAACAGATTTAGCATTAATCTTTTTGGTGTCTCACCTATTGAAGCGGGACAAATTGAAAAAAGAGCGATGAAACTTGCAAAAGATGGTCTGCCAAACTACTTTGGTTATCAACGTTTTGGACGTGATGAAGACTCTATAACACAAGCAAAAGAGATGATAGCAGGAGAGTTGCATATAGAAGATTCTAAGCTTAAAAAGTTTCTTATCTCTGTCTATCAATCTTTTTACTTTAACCAGTGGTTACGTGATCGTGTAATGCTCTCACGTAATGAAAACAGTGGAAAATTTTTACTCTTAGAGGGGGATGTTTACTCTAGCGATGAGGGAAAACTTTTTACTCCAAAAAAGATGCCACAGCGTGATTTTGAAGCACATAAAGTTGTACCTACTGGACTCTTGTGTGGTCGTGATGTTTTTCGTGCACGCGATGCGGCACGTGAAATAGAGGCAAAATATGATGATGAATTTTTATATGATAAAGGTTCTCGTAGAGAGGCTTTGATCTATCCGACAGATATCAAACTTGACTATAAAAATAATTTTGATATTTTAAACATCAGCTTTACTTTGCCAAAAGGATCTTATGCGACTGTCTTTTTAGAAGCAATAGCAAATAAGAACTTTAGTGCACAGATGGGAAAACCTAAAAGAAAGTAAGGTGAAGTAGTTCGTATCTTATCTTTTAAAGTAGATACGAACTGCACCAATAATAAAGAGTAAAAGAGCTACCTCTTTGAGATCTTTATCATAAAGCAGTGTAAAAAATCCTGCTATTATAAAAATAAAACCGCCAAGAAGTGGTTTTGCATAGTTCTTAATCTCTTTTGCTATCCAATAGAGCTGATCGTCTGAGAGTTTGAGCTCTATATCATTCTCTGCTATCTTTTGAAAGCTTGTCTGAATATTTTGCAGTATAAATGGAGTATCTTTGACGCCTTGCGTGAGGAGTTCACTAAAACTTTTTGCACCAAGTGCTTTTGGAATGTTCTCTTGCAGGGTTGGCAAGATATCTTTTATGCCGTTAAAGTTTTCTATGTACGTAGTTCCTAATCCCTCTATAATAGCACTTACACGTAAAATATAAATAGCATCAGATGGAAGTTTAAAAGGGAGATCTTTTGTACTTGCGAGTACATCAAAGGCGAGTTGTTGCATAGACTCACTTGTAAGATTCTCATTAGAGAAGATAGCAAACATTTTGGCTGAAAACTCTGCAAGCTCTGCTGTTGGTGCTTCATAGGCAACAGTACCGAGTCGTTTGTTTGCACTGATGTAGAGTTCATAGTTTTGTTCATTTGCAGCTTTGATTAGCTCAATGATGGCAACCCTTGTAGTGTTTGGAACTCGTTTTACCATTCCAAAATCGAGTAAAATAAGCTCTCCCTCTTTAGAAACCAAAAGATTTCCAGGGTGAGGATCTGCATGAAAATACCCCTCAAGAAGCATCTGATCGGTATAAAAATTGATAAGTTTTTTGATGATGGAGTGAAAATCTATATCATATTTTTGCAGATTCTCTTTGTCGTCAAATCGAAATCCCTCTTCATAGCTCATCACTATGGCACAATCACAACAATACTCTTCATAAGGTTTTGGAAAAGTGACACCGCTGTTTGCATAGACTTCAGAAAAACTTTTAAGATTATGAAGCTCATTATGAAAAGAGACCTCTTGGAGGATCATCTTTGAAAATTCACTGATCACAGCATCAATAGAGTTTTTGGTATAGGTAGAGAAAAAAGGTCGAAAGAGGTTGTTAAAAAAGTTTAATATTTTAATATCTACTTTGACCTGATCGACAATAGTAGCACGTCGAAGTTTGACAGCGACCTTACTGCCATCTTTGAGGTAAGCACAATGAACCTGACCGATAGAAGCAGAAGCAAGTGGCTCTTTGTCAAATTTTGTAAAAGGATCTTTTTTTTCAAAAGCCTCTTCATATACAGCCTCAAATTCACTTCTTTTCATAGGTGGGAGCTGATCATGAAGTTCTTTGAGCTCGGCTAGGTAGGCTTCACTAAAAAAGTCACTTCTTGTAGCAAGAACCTGTGCAAGTTTTATGAAGCTTGCACCAAGAAGGATGACTGTTTCACCTAACTCTTTTGGAGGGAGTGGTTTGAGTCCTAAAAAGCTCTCTTTTTTCTTAATAAGAAGATAGAGTGTGAGTAAAAATATAAAAACAGCCCAAACTCTTTTTGGACTATAATATCTTATTTTTTGGATTTTTTATCCTTTAGATCGGCAATATCCTCTTTTGTTGCAAGACCAAGTTCGTCAATAACCTCTTTTATGCTTGTTTTGAGTAGATCTTTGAGACGTTCTTCTTCCTCTTTGCCTTTTGTCGAGAGTGATGCTACAAGAGAGGCTGCATCATCTTTTTTAAGTTTGCCTTCCTCTTCAAGTTTTTTGATCTCATTTTCTACTTTCTCTTTAAGAACAACACCCATTCCTAAACCTGTATAAAGTATATCTTTTAACATTGTAAATCCTTTGTGATCTATTTGTCGTATTATAACTCACTCAAGATAATAGTTAGGAAGTTTACCACTCCTCCTCTTCTTCATTAATTTCTGCATCATCATAGGGATCCATATGAATAATAATATGCAGTTTTTTATCATCATCAAAAAGTTCTTTGATCTTGGCTTCAACTTTATCTGCGATAGTGTGGGCATCATAAAGTGAAATATCCGGATTAAATACGGCATGAAAGGAGATGAAAATATGTGATCCAGAAATACGAGTTCTGAGGTAGTGGTAGTTTGTTATTTCAGGCTCTTGTGTAATGATGGTTTTAATTTTGTCAAGATCTTCTTTATCAAGGGCAACATCAAGAAGCATTAAAATACCCTCTTTCATAATAGGAATAGCAGAGTAGATCATATAAATAGCAATACCAACCCCTAAAATAGCATCAACAATCTCTTGACCGGTATAGTTTACAATAATAATTGCAAGTAAAACAGCACCATTTGAGTAGAGATCTGTCTTGTAGTGAAGAGCATCTGTTTTAATAACCATATTGTTTGTCTCTTTGGCCACATAGTTTAAAAAGAGAACCAGTGCTCCTGTAATAACAACAGAAGCTATCATAACATAGATACTTGCCTGCATATACTGCATCTCTTTTGGATGAATAAATTTTGCTATGGCCTCATAGAGAATAAAAAGTGCCGAAAGTGAGATAATCGTCCCCTCTATAACTGCGGCAAGAGGTTCAAGTTTACTGCGACCAAAATGAAATTTATCATCAGGATCTTTCTCGGCATTGTGTAGGGCAAAATAGTTAAATAAAGAGATGACAAGATCTAATAGACTGTCAATAGCTGAGGCTAGAACAGCCACAGATCCACTTAAAATTCCAACAGAGAGTTTTATAAAAACAAGGAGGGTCGCAACACTACTTGAAGCAACGGTAGCTTTTTTCTCTAATCTCAAAAAATATCCTTTAATAATTTAGATACAATTATAGTAAAATTTATATATAACAGTGATTAAAAATGGATATAGCAGAGATAAAAAAAGATCGTCAAAAGTGGATGAATTGGAAAAATATTGCACCATTGCGTAGAGCTTTGGACTCTTTGGAAGAGATAGATTGTGGTATAGATTATGGAGATGTTGTTACTGTTAAAGGGAAGTGCAATGAGTCTCAAATTTATGAAACGGCAAGGATGTTGATGCCTTGGAGAAAAGGTCCTTTTAAAATAGGGGAGACATTTATAGACAGCGAGTGGAAGAGCAATATCAAATATAATCTTTTACGACCATATTTTAATTTAAAAGATAAGAGAGTTGCCGATATAGGGTGTAACAACGGTTACTATATGTTTCGTATGTTAGAAGATAAACCAAAGCTTCTTGTCGGTTTTGATCCGTCACCTCTTTATAAAACACAATTTGATTTTATAAATCATTTTGTCAAGAGTGATATTGTTTATGAACTCTTAGGTGTCGAGCATTTGGAGTTTTATGAAGAGAAGTTTGATACGATTTTTTGCTTGGGTGTTTTGTATCATAGAAGTGATCCTGTTGCAATGTTAAAGTCACTCTATAAAGGGTTAGATAAAAAGGGTGAAGTTATCTTAGATACTTTTTATATAGATGGGGAAGATGAGATGGCTCTTTGTCCTGAGTCGAGTTACTCTAAAATTCCAAATATATACTTTGTTCCAACGATCAAGGCTTTGGAGAATTGGTGCAGACGAGCAGGATTTTGTGATTTTGAAGTTTTAGAAACTTCTGTTACAGATGCTGGTGAGCAACGAAAAACAGAGTGGATTGAAGGGCAATCTTTAGAAGATTTCCTTGATCCAAATGATAGTTCAAAAACAGTTGAAGGGTACCCAGCACCACAACGCGTTTATGTGAGACTTATAAAGGATAAAAAATAATGGCAGAGAATAATACAATAGAAGAAGATGAGTTAGCTCTGGATGATTACCGTGAAGGTGAAGAGGTTATTATTAAAACTCATGAGCGTATCAATCAAGAATTTTGCGGGGAAGTACTTAAAATTGAACAGGGTTATGTTGAGTTACGTTTAAGAACTATTCCTGAGATGGTTGCAGATGAAGTAGGTCTGATTCACGGAGGTTTTATCTTTTCTGCTGCTGATTATGCGGCAATGCTTGCTGTCAATGAACGCAATGTTGTTCTTGTTGCTTCTGATTGTCAATTTTTATCACCTGTAAAGTTTCATGATGAAGTTGAGTTTACAGCCCGTGTTCGTCACAAAGAGGGACGAAAACGGAATGTTCATGTAGAAGCTTTTGTTTTAGATATAAAAGTCTTTGATGGAGAGTTTAAAACAGTTATTACAGATCGTCATGTTCTAAAACTCAAACTCTTAGATAAAGAAGAAGAGGAGAGTGGAACACACGAAGAAGAGAATTAATGACTCATATTTGACGGATCCAATAGGGCGCATATTGCTGTTCTTGTTTGATGGTAGTAGTATCACCGTGTCCGGGATAGATTGTTTTGTCAAAATCAAGCTGCATAAATTTTTTTAAAGATTTTTTCATATCTTCAGGGTTAGAATATGGAAAATCTGTTCGACCTATACTCTTCTCAAAGATAAAATCACCGCTGAACATGGCATCACCTATCTCAATAGTAGAACTACCGGGTGTATGCCCTGGAAAGTGGCGAAATTTAACCTTTATGCCATCAATAAGAAGTTCTGCATCATCTTCTACCAAAACATCGGGAGTGGAGGGCGGAAGATCCGGCATCCAACTACTCTCTTTGAGCAGCATTGCATCCTCTTTGGGTGTGTAGAGTTTGACTCCAAGCTCTTTTTGTAAGGCAGCATTGCTCCAGACATGATCGAAATGGCCGTGTGTATTTAAGATGGCTATTGGATTTGTAACATTCTCTTTTACCCATGCCGTAGCATCAACACCGGGATCAATAATAATATCTTTTCCATCTAGGGTAACAATATAGCAGTTTGTTTGATAGGGTCCCATCGGTTGGACTTTTATTTGCATCTTTTCATCTCTTTTTTAGTGAAATTATAGCATGATAAGTTTATGAATTTTTATAAAGAATTAGAGTCGGTTTTAGAGGCAGGAGATCCAAAAGAGAAGATAGCATTGTTTGATCTGTTTTATAAAAAGTTTTTGGCAGGAGAGGCTTCTTTTGAAACAGAGTATGAAGTAAAAAAATTTATAGAACCTTCATACAGCAAAGTTTGTCAGCGAGTTGCTCCCCAGAAGGTGCCAAAACGATCCAACCTTACGACAAAAGAGGGGCAGATCAATCTGTTGCATGCTGTTGTACATATTGAATACTCAGCTATTGATCTTGCACTTGATGCTGCTTACAGATTTCATAATCTCCCTTTTGCATATTATGCGGATTGGCTGGAAGTTGCCGATGATGAGATCCGTCATTTTTGTATGCTTGAAGAGCTCTTGGAGAGTCTTGGTGTAAGTTATGGTGCTGTTGCTGTGCATGATGCTTTGTTTGAAGCAAGTCAGAAGACGCAGAAGCTTATAGAACGTATGGCAGTTGTGCCACGCTATCTTGAAGCAAACGGACTTGATGCTACCCCTATGATTCTTGCAAAATTGAAAAAGCTTCCAAAAAATGAGATGATTGAAAAGATTATTGCAAATCTGGAAATTATTTTACAAGAGGAGATAGATCATGTGCGTAAAGGAGATATCTGGTTTAAGTATGCCTGTGAGCAAGAGGGTCTCTTGGAAGATATCTATTTTGATATTATTGCAAAGTACTATCCAAGAGGATTTTTACGTCCCAATGATTTAAATATTGAAGCAAGAAAAGAGGCAGGATTCTCCTGCTCGGAGTTAAAGGTAATGGCAAAAAGAGAAGTCTGTTAAACTTCTCTTTTTCAGGTTTATCTTTTGTAGAGATAGAGACCGACTGCCTGAAGTTTTTTTGCATTGAGGTTTTTGCAAAGTTTATGTTCTATAACAAAAGCTTTTGCCTGTGCGACAGATGTGAATTTTTCATCTGTTTTTTTACACATTTTATTGTATATCATAGCACCTTTTTGCGCCATTATCTTCTGTTTTTTTGCTATCATTCGGGCATCATCTGCAAAATCTTTTTTTGCTTCGGCATAAGCTTCTTGAAAATTCATAACTTTTCCGCCGAATTTTTTTGCAAAAGCTTGAGCATCTGCTTTGTTTGCAAAAGCATATTTACTTGTCATACTCATAGTTCCCTTTTTCTTGGAACCGACAACATAATAGGCTTTGTTTGCATCAATAAACTTTAAAGAGTTTGTATCAACAACTTCAATATGCTGGAGTGTTGCATGGTTGAGTTCTCTATCTTCTACAAGACAGTGCAGGGAACAGTATTGTTTCTCTTTTCCATTGACTTTGGCTGCATGATTTGTTTTGTAAAACATTGGGAGTTTCATTCCGCAAATAGAACAGAAATTCTTCTCTTTGCCTTTTTGGAGGATAGTAGCCTCTTTTTGTGGAACAGATTGAAATAGTTTCATCTGCATTTGTGCGCCAAAAAGTGACGCTGTTATCAGTGACAATATAAGCATAATATTGGATAATTTCATATTAAGATTCCTTCTTCTTTCTATCGCTCTCTTGCATAAAAGAGCTACTGTCTTTATAATAGTCTCGAATGGCTAAAAACTCTTTTAGATGAGTAAAAAAGATTTCAACAAGTTTTGGATCAAACTGTTTACCACTCTCCTTTTTTATAAGATCAAAAATAGCTTCGTCACTCCATGCTTTTTTATAGCATCTATCAGAACAGAGTGCATCAAAAACATCTGCAATAGCGGTAATACGTCCAAAAATATGGATATTTTCACCGATAAGTCCTCTTGGATAGCCTGTGCCGTCATAGCGTTCATGGTGTTCGTAAGCAATTGTTGCAGCAGCTTTTAAGAGTGGTTTGTCAGAGTCTCTAAAGAGTTCATAACCGATATTGGCATGTTTTTTCATTAATGTCCACTCTTCATTGGTCAGTTTTCCCGGCTTGTTTAAAATATGATCAGGAATACCGACTTTTCCAATGTCGTGCATTGGAGAAGCTGTTGTGAGGTAGTTTATTGCATCTTTGTCTAAACCATAATACTCTGCAAAGAGTCCAGAGTATTTTGCGACTCTTTTAACATGAAAGCCTGTCTCTTGAGATCGTGTCTCACCAATTTCGCCCATTCTGTATATGAGTTCCTCTTGTGTTCTTTCTAGTTCTTCATGGAGTTCAACAACTTCTGTAATATCATTTCGAATGGCAATAAACTCTTCGATCTCTCCATTATGATTTAAAATAGGATTAATTGTTACTTCAACAATATAAAATCCACCATCTTTTTTCCTGTTTTTGACAGTACCAAACCATGGTTTTTTGGCAAGAATTGTCTTCCACATCTCTTTAAAAGCTGCTTTTGGCATATCTTCATGTCTGACAATGCTGTGCGGTCTATTTAAGAGTTCTTCTCTTGAATATCCCGATATTTTACAAAATTGATCATTAACGTAGGTGATTTTTCCTTTTATATCTGTTTTGGAGACAATACTGCTTCTGTCAACTGCACTTTTATATTCATCAAGAAGGCTGATACTACGAATGATCTCATTTTTGAGTTTCAAACCGAGCCATAATGTAAGTAGGATAATAGCAACGATGAAGAGTATATCAAGCAGTAATTCTAAAAGAATTTCATTAGATTTTTTATCTATATAGTGGTCAACTGTTTTAATATACTCTTGTTCAAGATCGTAGAGTTTATTGATTGCTGCTGTACTATTGCTAAACCATAGGCTTGGACTTTCCGTAATATTAACATTACTATCTGTAATATATTTGTTGATAATATTTAGAACATCTTCATAATTTTTACAATGGATAATCTTTTGGAGTTTTGTATAAAAAAGAGGAGATGCAATGGCAAAAAATCGGTGTTGTGAAATATCATAAATACCTTTTGCATGGATAGTTCGGTATATGAGAGCAGTACTTACTTCTTTTTTACTCACAATACCGTTAATTGTTGCACGGATCTGTCCGAGTGCCTCTTTCATTAAAGAGAGGTTTGTGTAGGACTGAAGTTTTGTATTGAGTTTAAGGTCACTGATATTGGAGGCAATTTGTAGATAGTTTGCTTGAATGGTTTGAATAAAGTTTGTATAAAAATCAAAAGATTTTTCTGTTGTAACATTTCCACTGTCGAGCATTTTTCTAAAAAGCGAGAGGTTGCTTTTGAGTTGTGTACAGAGTACGTGTTGTGTATTGTATGAGAGAATAAAATCTTGAAAATCAAGGTCGGTATCTTTTCTTTTTGAGAGAAGTTGTTGTTTAAAGTGTAGTTTTTTACTACCTATAAAACCACTACTGAGACCTCTCTCTTGTTGAAGATCATTAATAAGTTTGGAGATCGTTTTTACTTTTGCAATATTTTTTTTGAGTGTATGCAACTCACTATAAGTATGCAAGGTGTTGTACATGAAAAATAAAATACCAAGACCAATAATAAAAACCGGAATAAATGTTAAGTATTGTAATTTTTTAATAACTGTTTGCGATTGTATAACTTATCCTTTTCAAAATATATTTTATTATAAAATATTTGTAATATTACTTAAAGAGTGTTACATAATTGTTAAGAGTGTTGTTTTGTTGTCAAATTTTGATATAATCATATTTGTTAATATATTGTAAAGGTTGTCTATAAAATATGGGTAAATATTCTCAAATAAGCGACTATCTTGTTTCATTTTTGAAAAATGAGGTCACAAAGACAGGTATGAATAGAGTTGTCGTCGGCTTGAGCGGTGGTTTGGATTCTGCTGTTGTTGCAGTTTTGGCACAAAAAGCTTTTGGAGATGATCTTCTTTGTGTAAAAATGCCCTCACAATACTCTTCACAGAGTTCATTAGATGATGCAGATGCTTTATGTCGGGATTTCTCACTCAAAAGTGTTACGGTTTCCATCGCTCCTATGCTTGAAGCTTATGAAGCTATGAATGCAGATCTTGATAATCTTCGTAAGGGAAATTTCTCTTCACGTATGCGTATGGCAACACTCTTTGATATTTCGGCACGAGAGAATGCTCTTGTCCTTGGAACAAGTAATAAGAGTGAGTTAATGCTTGGATATGGAACACTTTACGGTGATTTGGCATCTGCGATTAATCCTATAGGTGATCTTTATAAGAGTGAAGTTTTTGAACTTGCCAGCTATTTGGGTGTGACAGAAGCCATCATTAAAAAACCGCCATCGGCTGATCTTTGGGATGGACAGAGTGATGAGGCCGATCTTGGTTATACCTATAGTCAACTTGATAGAGCTATGAAGTTCTATGTTGATGAACGTCTCTCTCGTGAAGAAGTTATTGCAAAGGGAGTTGATGCAAAGATGCTTGATATGATTATAAAAAGAATATTTAGAAATCATTTTAAGCGTAAAATGCCTGTTATTGCAAAATTAACTTCACGAACAGTGGGACATGATTTTAACTATCCTCGTGATATAACCCTATAAAAAGGAAAATAAGATGAAAAAAATAAAAATACCGTTTAGTCGATATGAAAGTTCACGAGAAGCACACTCAAATGTCAGTGATACTTTAGATGGTGAGGATATATCGCAAGTAAATGAACTTGAAGCAGAATTTATTGAATATATAGGTTCTAAAGATGCTCTTGCAACATCACATGGGACAGCAGCACTGCATCTTGCAATGTTAGCACTTGAGTTAAAAAGAGGTGATAAAGTTGTCTGTTCTGTCAATGCTCATCCAAGTATTCCCGAAGTTGTTCGTCACTTTGATGCAGAACCTGTCTTTATTGATATAGAAGAGGGAAGTTACAATATTGATCTTGATAAGTTGGAAAGCTATCTTGAAGCAAACAGTTCTAAAAAACTAAAAGCAGTTATTGTAACACATTTAGGCGGTGTAAGCGTTGATCTTGAACGTCTTTATGCAATGGGCAGAAGCTATAATGTAAAAATTGTTGAAGATGCAAGTGATGCTTTGGGTGCTACGTATAAGGGCGAAAAAATAGGTTCAACAGGTGCTGATATTGTCTGTTTTAATTTTTCACCACACTTAAAAAAGAATATTTGTAATGGGGGAATGCTTGTTTCTGATGATGCAGCAATTATGGAACGTGCTCGTCTTTTGGCAAATCATGCTATGGTAAGAGATGAAAATGCATTGGAATATATTTATGATGTGGTAGATATTGGAAATGATTATCTCTTAAGTGATCTCAATGCTGCATATATTCGTGCACAGGTGAAAGAACAAGATAAAAATATAGCCCGTCAAAAAGAGATTGCGCAGATCTACTCAGAAGCACTTGAAGGTGTTGAACATATCACTTTACCTGATATGAGTAATGAAGAGAATCCTTTTTCACTCTATATTATTAAAATAGATAAAAACCGTGACTCATTTGCTGTTGCTTTACGAGAAGAGGGGATAGGTACGGGACTGCACTATATTCCTCTACATCTTTTGACATACTATAAAGCAAAATACGCTCTTCGAGTGAATGACTTTCCAGTTGCACTTCGTAGTTATCAGCAGGTGCTCTCTCTTCCAATCTATGCAAATATGCAAGATGATGAGGTTAAAAAAGTGATTGCCGCAGTGAAAAAAATAGCAAAAACAAGAGTGTAACAACGCTTTGAAAAAAGATTTTGTCTTTTGGGTTGAAGAGTATTTCTACAACCCAAATACTCTACAAAAAGTTCTCTCATATCTTTTTCTTCCCCTCTCATGGTTCTACTGTTTTATGATGTATATTCGTTTTCGTTTAAGTAAGCCGGAAGATTTTGGTCTGCCGATCATCAGTGTCGGTAATTTAACTGTAGGCGGCAGTGGTAAAACACCTCTTGTGACAGCACTGGCAAAAGAGGAGAAAAATCCTGCCGTTATTTTACGCGGTTACGGGCGAGCATCAAAAGGGATGATTGTGGTTAAAGAGAGAGGTGAAATTTTATGTGATGTGGCTTGTAGTGGTGATGAGGCAATGATCTATGCAAAAAAACTCCCGCATGCAACTGTTATTGTCAGTGAAGATAGAAAAGTAGCAATTCAAAAAGCCAAAGAGCTTGGCTGTGAGATAATTTTTTTGGATGATGCCTACTCAAAACATACTATTAAAAAAGAGGATATTCTTATTGATGTGCAGACAAAAAACAGTTTTTGTCTGCCAAGTGGACCTTACAGAGAGCGTCTGTGGCAGAGAAAAGATGTAAAGTTGTTCCGTGAAGATGTTGATTTTATACGGCATGTTGTCGTTGTAGATGTAACAGAAAAAATGTCTTTGGTAACAGCAATAGCAAGACCGCAAAGGTTAGATAAATATCTTCCCAATCATCTTGTTGCTAAACACTATTTTGAGGATCATCACGCCTTTACAAAAGCGGAGTTAGAGAAGATTTTAAGAGAAGACGGAGCAACATCTCTGCTTGTTACTTTTAAAGACTATGTGAAAATGGAAGCTTTTGGACTTCCACTGTCACTGCTGGATCTTGAGGTAGAAATAGTCTCTTAGAGATTATGAGATCAAAAAATTTACAATATAGATATTTTTGATTTTTCCATCACTCAGCAGTGGGTTGAGTTGCTTTTTTATCTCTTTGCAAAGAGCTGCTTTTCCAGCCATTGTGATGATGTTGTTAATGTTTTTTGAGCTAAGAATATATAAGATTTTTTTGCGGATAGTTTTATTTTTTGCATTGAGTTCATTGAGAAGAAGTTTATTATTGAGTTCAAGTGAAAAAGTAACAAAGAGTGTTGTTGTCGGCGTGCCGGAATTTCTAAATGTATGTCTAAAAGGTGCAAGCTTATAGAGGGGACCGATTTGAGAGAGTTTTTGCTCCTGAGTATTTTCTTGTTGTTGCCTATGTGTAGGCTTTGGCAAAGGAGCAGTCTCCTTTTGCATAAAGTAGTAGATAAGTCCTGCTGCTGTGCCAATGACTATGAAAATAAGAGCAATAATTGTAATAAGAAGTTTTTTACTCTTCACCTCTTTACTCGCTCATTTTTTTAAAAATAGAACCGGTAATTAAGAGTGAAATACCGTCAAAAAAGAGACTAAATCCTACAAGTAGTCCGATAAGATAAAGGGAGCTAAAAGGCCAGCCTGCAACAAACAATATTCCAATAATCATTGAAAAAATTGCATTGATCATCCACCAGATCCATCCTTTTGCAGGACGCATAGAGAGTGCTAATGAAAAACCTGCAAAAGAGTCCATAAAGAAGTAAATTGCAAGTAAGAGTCCAACTGTTCCAACTCCACTCATCGGGTAAAAAATCATAAAGAGTGAGATAGCTATTAAGATAAAACTTTTAAGCCAGCCCGCCATATCATTTTTGTTACTGACATAGGTAAAATAGCCTGCCATCAATCCTGCAAACATCATCAACCATGAAACAAATGTAACTGTTGCCAAGCTCATAAAGACCGGTTCTATAATTCCTATAATGCCGAGTACGACAAATATAATACCTGTAATTTTTGAATATTTACTAAATTTTTCAAAGAGATCCTCTTCTAAGGGATATTTCCACATTGTAAATCCTTTTATTGTTTTTTCTAACAGGAATAATAATACTATAAAAACAATCAAAATGCTATTTATGTTGCATTTATCCTTAAATTATCTAATATTGGCTAAAATTACGCAATTAATTGCAAAGGAGAGCAAAATTGCAAGCAAAAATAGAGACGGTAAAGACACTCCTTGATGCACTTCCGTTTATTCGTGAGTTTAGAAAAGAGATCGTTGTTATTAAATATGGTGGTTCGGCTCAAACCTCTCCGGCACTCAAAGAGAAGTTTGCAGAAGATATTTTACTCATGCACCTTGTCGGTATTAAACCTGTTATTGTTCATGGCGGCGGGAAAAAGATTACCGATATGCTTGAGGCTTTGAAAATAGATACGACATTTATTGACGGGCAGCGTGTTACGACAAAAGAGACAATGCGTATTGTGGAGATGATTCTCAGCGGAGAGATCAATAAAGAGATAGTCTCTCTTTTAAACTCTTATGACGCAAAAGCAATAGGTATAAGCGGCAAAGATGCCCACTTTATTACGGCAAATCCAAAAGATTTCCAGAAGTGGGGTTATACGGGAAATATTAATAATGTCAAATCGGACGTTGTGTTAAACCTTGTAAAAGATGGTTTTGTTCCGGTGATTGCTCCGATTGCTGCGGGTGAATCTATGGGGCATCCCGGTTATAACATCAATGCCGATCTCTGTGCTTCGTATGTCGCAAAGTCCATAGGAGCAAATAAAATTATCTTCTTAACGGATACTCCGGGTGTTTTGGATAATGATAAAAATCTGCTTTCTTCACTGACAAAAGAGGATGTTGAACGTTTAAAAGCTGATGGAACAATTCATGGCGGAATGGTGCCAAAAGTGGATGCTTGTCTTGAAGCAATTGATGGTGGTGTTGCAAAGGCACATATTATTGATGGGCGTGTTGAACACTCAATGCTACTTGAACTTTTTACATCAGAGGGTGTAGGTACACAAATAGTTAAGTAAAATTTGTTATAATCGCTCAAAATTTTAGAAACAAAGGAAAAGTATGGCAAATTATGCAGCACTTTTTGAAGATGAAGATGATCTTTTTGGAGGTACTCCAAAATCAAAGTTTATGGATGTAGTATTTAATGCAAACAATGATATCGTAAGACAGGAGCTTGCAAACTTTATAGATAAGGTTGCAATTATGGAACAGATGCTCGAAGAACATGTTGGTGATGATATCAACAAAGCAGTTGAACAGTACTATTTTCAACATCAGGATGATTGTGATACAAAAGCAAAAAGTTTATATGTTGAATTAACAGGTGCAATCCTTTCTCAAAGTGAATAGATTTTAAGTGAAGTTGATTTTACGGATTTTTATACTCATACTGTTTGTAAAGAGTACCATTTTTGCTGGTGATTTTAGAGAAATTTTCAAATTTTCCCTAAAAAAGGATCAGCAAAAGAAAATTCTTGTAAAATATGCAAATAAAGAGAAGCTTTTTGAATTTCGATGGACACTCTATATAAATGAGGGGCTTGTAACACTTTCTCGTTATGATGGAGTGGTTACTCAAAATCTTCTTTATCTAAATCATAAAAATCAATTTTTCCATATTAGATTACGGGATGATGGGGCTAGTTTTTATAATCCGCCCCATTTTTTACTAAAATTTAAAGCTTTTGATTTAAAAAAAAGAGAAGCAAAATTTGAACTCTATTGGTATGATCCTAAAATGCAAACAGAGTTGAAATTTTTAAAAAATAAAAAATAGAAGAGAGTTATGCAAAGAGTAGAAGCAGAATTAGAGAGATTAATCGGTGAAGTTGATTATGACGAGGTAACGCGTCTGTTTAACAAACTAAGCGGGGGTAAGAGACTTCGGGCAAAACTGATACTTAAAATTGCTAAAGATGTAGAAGATGCACCGCTTTTAGCAGCTATAGTTGAGCTTATTCATGCTGCATCACTGCTGCATGATGATGTTATTGATGATGCGGCTACTCGTCGTGGAGTAGCTTCTGTCAATGCAACTGATGGCAGTAAAACGGCAGTAATGCTTGGAGATATTCTCTACTCCAAAGCATTTACGGAACTTGTTGCTTTTGATAAAGAGGTGGCACAGACAATCGCTGCATCTGTTACGGCACTCTCAAAAGGTGAGATGATGGATGTCAAGATGGCAGAGAGATTTAACTCTGATGAAGCGGCTTATCTTGATATGCTCTACTTAAAAACTGCTACGCTCATTGAAGCTGCTGCAAAAGCGGCAGCACTGCTCGCCGGTAAAGATGCTGCTTCTCATGCACTCTATGGACGAAATCTTGGTCTTTCATTTCAGATTATTGATGATATTTTAGATATTACGGCCGATGAGGCAACACTTGGAAAACCGGCAATGAATGACTTTGTAGAGGGAAAATGTACACTGCCGTATATCTATCTTTATGAAGCACTTGATGCCAAAGACAAAGAGCGTCTTGAAGCTGCCCATGGCAAAAAAGTTGATGCAGCAGAGAATGCATGGATCAAAGCCAAAATGGATGAACATAAAACGATCGAGAAATCTTTTGCTTTGGCAGCCAAACTCTCCAATGAAGCCAAAGAGGCACTCAAAGAGGATGCAGAGCTTGTCGGCATCTTAGATACTATGATACAAAGAAGTTACTAATGCACTATTTAACAGTCAGTCTTTCGCACAAAAACAGTGATATAGCCACACGAGAAAAATTTACCTATACAGATGATGAAAAAGAGGGATGTCTAAAGCGTCTTGTTCAATCTCCTTCTATTAGTGAAGCGATGCTTCTAGCAACCTGTAACAGAATGGAGATCTATGTCTGTTGCAGTGATATTGATGATGCACTCAACCATATTATGACGCTGCTTACTTATAAGGGCGGACTCTCTGCTGAGTATCTTAAAGAGACGGCAGAGATTGTTGATGACAGTAGTGCCATTCATCACCTTTTTGCCGTAGCAAGTTCCATTGACTCGATGGTTGTCGGTGAGACACAGATCGCAGGGCAGCTTAAAGATGCCTACCGTTTTGCACATGAACGTGGTTATGCCGACAAAAAACTCTCTCGTGCACTTTCACACGCTTTTAAGTGTGCCGCAAAGGTTAGAAATCATACAGACATATCTTCCAAGCCTGTCTCTGTAGCTTCGGTTGCCATTGGACAGATTAAGAAAAAAGTAGATGAACTCCATACAAAAAAAGCACTTGTTATCGGTGTGGGTGAGATGAGTGAGATCTGTGCGAAACATCTTGTCTCTGACGGTGTTGAGACCTATATTACAAACCGAACACATCAAAAAGCCGAACTTCTGGCAGATGAGTGTCATGCAAAAGTATATGAGTTTGGAGATCTGCATAAAGCTGTCAATGAGTTTGATATTATTTTTACGGCAACGAGTGCAAGTTATCCTATTATTACCAATGATTTGGTTGAGTGTGTAGATTTTAAACGTTTTTGGTTTGACCTTGCCATACCAAGAGATATTGAAATTGAGTCACGTAGTGATATCTATCTTTTTGTAGTAGATGATATTCAGGAGATTGTCGCTTCCAACAAAGCAGAACGTGAACAGTATGTTCGACAGGCGCATGCTATTGTCGGCCGTAGTGTTGTTGAGTTTTTTGAGTGGCTGGATGCTCTTAATGTTGAGCCTATCATTAAAGAGATCTATAAAAAAGCAGACAAAGCAGTAGAGACAGAGATGCAAAGAGCACTCAAAAAAGGTTTCTTGCCAAAAGAGTATGAGTATGAGGCCAAAAAGATGGCACAGCAGGCTATGAAGCGATTTTTGCATGATATGACAAAGAAGATGCGTGAAGCATCCCATGAAGCAAAGAGCGATACGGTAACGGGAGCTATGCAGTATATCTTAAATGATGAGCATGACAACATCCCTGATCAATATAAACACCACTTAAAAAAGGATTAGATTTTGAGAAGAACAAAAGCATTTATTCCAACAACAAAAGAGGCTCCAAATGATGCTTCTCTGCCAAGTCACATCTTTCTTGCACGTGCAGGTTTTATCTCTCAGGTAGCAGCAGGACTTTATAACTATATGCCATTGGCAAAAAGGGTTATCAAAAAGATAGAAAACATCATCAATGAAGAGATGACGGCTGTAGGTGCGCAAGAGGTTGAACTCTCTTTTGTAACACCGGCTGATCTTTGGGCTGAGAGTGGACGAATAGAGAAGTTTGGAAAAGAGCTTTTACGTTTTAAAGACAGAAAAAACAACCTTTTTGTACTTGGACCTACCCATGAAGAGATGATGGTTGATTTGGTCCGTAACCGTGTAACATCATATAAAAACTTACCACTGAATCTTTATCAGATCAAGACAAAGTTTCGTGATGAAGCTCGTCCGAGATTTGGTCTAATGCGTGGGCGTGAGTTTATTATGAAAGATGGTTACAGTTTTCATGCAACGACAGCAGATCTTGATCGTGAGTTTGATGCGATGGAAGCGGCATACAAAAAGATCCTTACGCGTCTTGGACTCGATTTTAGAGTGGTAGAGGCTGACAGTGGTGCTATTGGCGGAAGTGGCTCAAAAGAGCTGATGGTTTTAGCTGACAGCGGCGAAGATACTATAGCAGTCTGTTCAAAATGTGAATATGGCGCAAATATAGAAGCGGCAAAACGTTCACGTAGAAAAGTAATTCCGGAAGCTCCAGAGGCAGATTTTAACAAATTTTTAACACCCGATACAAAAACAATAGATGAGCTCGCAGCATTTTTTAAAGTTGATCCTTACTATACTGTAAAATGTATAGCCAAACGTGTTGTTTATGAAGATGAGAGTGAAATTGTTCTCTTTTTCGTACGTGGATGTGATAACTTACAAGAAGTAAAAGCACTCAATGCAACTGAGGCTCTTGATATTGTTGATGTAACAGAAGAAGAACTTGCTGAGATTGGGCTTGTTCCCGGATTTATCGGACCACTTGATCAAGACAAAGCAAAACATGTAATTGACACTGATTTAAAAGATGCACAAAGTTTAGTCTGTGGTGCGAATGAACAAGATTACCATTTTATTGGTGTCGATATGAGTGTTTTAAGTGATGTCGCTTATTTTGCTGATATTGCAGAGGTAAATGAGGGTGATATTTGTCCTTACTGTGATGGTGAACTCTCCTTTACAAAAGGGATTGAAGTAGGGCATATCTTTAAACTTGGTACGACTTATTCCGAGGCACTTAAAGCTGAATTTTTGGATGAGAACGGAAAAGCACAGCCTTTTATTATGGGAACATACGGAATGGGTGTGAGTCGTCTGGTTGCTGCTGTTGTTGAGCAACACCATGATGATAACGGCTGTAAATGGACAAAAGCAACTGCTCCATATATGGTAAACATTATGATCAGTAACATTAAAGATGAAGCACAGGTAGAACTTGGTGAGAAACTCTATGGGCAACTCCAAGAAGCCGGAGTAGAAGTGATGCTTGATGATCGAAAAGAGCGTTTTGGCTTTAAGATGAAAGATGCCGAACTTATCGGTTTTCCATATACGGTTATTATTGGTAAAGAGCTTGCAAACGGAGCTGTTCAGATCTATGATCGCTCTACCACAGAGAAGAGTTCTGTTGCTGCAGATGATATCTATGTAAAAATAATGGAACTTCTGTAGTTATGCTCTATTTTTTAATATACCTTTTTTTGGAGGTCTTGGTCTCTGTAAATATAGCTTCTGCTATTGGGGGACTGGCTACATTTTTTGAAATTATTTTGAGTGCATTTGTAGGTATATCTATTTTGATTAATTTTCGTGCTACACTTGTTGAAAATATGCGTTCTGTTTCGTTAAACTGTATCGATCTTCAAGAGTTTCAACGACTTAATATTTTTACACTTATTGGTGCTATTTTATTAATTATTCCCGGATTTTTGACAGATATAATTGGTATTTTACTACAATTTAGCGTCATTACGAGTATGATTGTTAACCGTTATGCTGTAAAATCAGGGAAATGTAACACCTCTTTTGAAGGTGAAACTATAAATAAAAAGGATTCAGATGTCATTGATGTTGAAATTATTGAGCACGACACTACTCTTAAGTAGTTTTTTATATGCAAGTACGGCAGGTGAAAATGTTGCAGAGTTTTTACAGGATAAGTTTTCAGATAACCCGCGTTTTCAATCTGTTGAAGTAAAAGTTGCCGATGAGATTCCTCTAAAAGAGCTCAAAGGATGGGATGCTTATATTTTAGATGTAAGTGCTTACTTCAAAGGGAAAAAAAGCAAACCTATTAAAGAGAGAATGATCTGGTTCTCAAATGGAAAAATAATTACTAAAGATCTTGTTGATATGGATAGTGGACTTAATTTAAAAGAGTTAATTCGTCCACATTTTAAAGATAAATACTATACAAAAGCAAACTATCTTTTTGGAGATCTTAATGCACGTCATAAAATTGTGATCTTTTCTGATCCGCTTTGTCCATTTTGTAGAGGATTTGTACCGGGTGCACTCAGAGATCTTAAAAAAGAGCCGAAAAAATTTGTTGTTTACTATTATCACCTACCACTTACACGTTTACACCCTGCATCAAAAACATTGGTAAAAGCTGCCGTTGCTGCTGAACAGCAAGGAAATAAAAATGTTATTGAAAAGCTTTACAATGTAAAAGTTAATTTTAGAGAGAGTGATGCAAAAAAAATATTAAAAGCATTTAATAAAGCTGAGGGTACAAATATAACTTTAAAAGACATTCAGGCTCCTTCTGTTTTAAAGCAGGTGAAAGCAGATGCAGATATGGCAAATCTTTTAATGGTTCAAGGTACGCCAACACTTTTTCTTGATGGTAAAATAGATAATACAAAGAAAAAATATTTGAAAGTGAAATAGATGAAAAAACTGAGAATTGCAACACGTGTTTCTGATCTTGCTCTCTGGCAGGCTTATCATGTCAAAGCAAGAGTAGAGGCAGCCTATCCTGAGATCGAAGTAGAACTGAATAAAATTGTCAGTAACGGTGATAAAGTTCTTGATAAACCACTCGCACTTATCGGTGGAAAAGGGCACTTTACAAAAGAACTTGAAGATGCAATGCTTGCCGGAGAGGCAGATATGGCAGTACACTCTCTCAAAGATGTTCCGACATATATTCCAGAAGGTCTGGAACTTGTTGCCATTACCGAGCGTCAGGATCAAAGTGATGTTTTTCTCTCTCATAAATATAGATCTCTCGATGAGCTTCCGCAAGGTGCTGTTGTCGGTACTACAAGTCTGCGTCGTCGTATGCAACTCTTAAAAGTACGACCGGATCTCAAACTTAAAGATCTTCGCGGTAATGTCAATACCCGTCTTCGTAAACTCAAAGAGGGACAGTATGATGCTATTATTTTGGCATTTATCGGTTTAAATCGCTTGGATCTTTTAAAAGATATTCCGTATGTGGAGAAACTCTCTTTAGATATGATGATTCCGCCAATGGGACAGGCTGCTCTTGGTATTGAGATTGTACAAGGCAATGAGAAACTTCGTGAAATTGCCATGATGCTTAATGATGAGACAACCTATCTCTGTACACAGATTGAGCGTGATTTTATTGCAAAAATAGGAGCAGGATGTTCTGCACCGGTTGCCTGTAATGCAGTAAAAGAGGGTGAAAATATTGTTTTTCGTACAATGCTAGGTTATCCCGATGCTTCAAAAATTATGCAAGAGCGTGCTGTAGTAGCAGTAAGTGAGAGTCAAAACTTAGGTGTGACAATGGCAGAGCTTATGATACAAAACGGAGCACTGGAGCTTTTAGAAGAGGCTGAAAAAACAGCATTTAAAGATGAAATGCCACAAAGGTTGTAAGTGTGAAGAAAACAATTGAACTTTTAAAAAATCACAATGAGTTACGAACAATAGATGCAGAACTTGATATCTATCTTGAGATCCCGCATATTGCCTATGCAGAGGTAAAGAAAAAAGATGGTGGCAAGGCACTTCTTTTTACCAATGTAGTCGATGCAAAGAGTGGTAAAAAGTTTGAAGAGCCGGTATTGATGAATGTATTTGGTTCGTATAAACGCTGTGAACTTCTTTTTGGCAGAACAATAGAGTCTGTTGCCGATGAAATAACAAAGCTGCTGCATATGAAACCTCCTGCGGGTTTTATGGAAAAAATTTCAATGGCAAGCGAGCTCTTTTCACTCAAAAACATCTTTCCAAAACGTTTAAAAGGTGAAGGTGAGTGTCAGCAGATAAAATATCTTGATGCAGATGTTGATCTCTATAAAATGCCTGTGCTTACTACTTGGGAGCAAGATGGCGGACCGTTTATTACAATGGGGCAGGTCTATACACAATCTCTTGATGGCAATATGGTCAATCTTGGAATGTACAGACTACAGGTTTATGATAAAAATCATTTGGGAATGCACTGGCAGATTCATAAAGACTCTTCACACTTCTTTGATCAGTACCAAAAAGCAGGTAAAAAGATGCCGGTCTCTATTGCTATCGGTGGGGATCCGCTCTATACATGGTGTGCTACAGCTCCACTGCCGTATGGTGTGAATGAACTGCTTATGTATGGGCTTATTACAAAAAAACCGGCACAACTTGTCAAATCACTTACCACTCCGCTCTATATTCCTACAGATGTTGATTATGTGATAGAGGGTTGGGTTGATCCGAGCGAGATGAAAATTGAGGGTCCTTTTGGAGATCATACAGGTTACTATACACTTGAAGAGCCATATCCGGTGATGAATGTATCTGCTATTACTATGAAAGAGGATCGTACTTTCTTGGCAACAGTTGTCGGGAAACCGCCTTTGGAAGATAAGTATATGGGCTGGGCAACAGGAAAGATCTTCTTTCCACTGCTCAAAACGACAACACCGGATCTGCTGGATTACCATATGCCTGAAAATGCAGGTTTTCACAATCTGATTTTGGCAAAAATGCAACCGCTCTATAAAGGACATGCAAAACAGTTTATGCACGCATTTTGGGGTGCAGGACAGATGAGTTTTGTAAAACATGCTATCTTTGTTGATGAAAAAGCACCATCCCTTGAAGATTATGAGGCGTTTAGTAGTTATGTTCTTGATAGATTTACACCAAAATCTATGTTTATAACAGAGGGAATCTTAGATGCACTTGATCACTCTTCTCCTGAGACGCTTGTAGGTGGTAAACTTGGAATTGATGCAACAGTTGTTAATGAAGCCAAAGCACCAGAGCTTTTGGAAGATAGTGTACTTTTAAAAGAGGTTCAAAAGCTCATAGGTGATGCTATTAAAGTGCATCAGTTTATGAAAGATACAAAAAATCCTATTACTGTTATCAGTGTTAAAAAAACAAAAAATGCAAAAGAGTATTTTGATGCTTTAAAAACTTTAAAAGAGCATCTTCGTATCGTTGTTTTTGTAGATGATGCCAAAAATGATGTTACAAATGCTTATATGACAGTATGGCGTGTAACAAATAACATAGATGCTCAACGTGATATATTTGTAGAAGAGATGATGGTTGGAATTGACGGTACAAATAAAAATGAACTTGACGGATTTCATCGTGAGTGGCCGGATGATGTTGATTGTACCCCAAGCGTTATAGCATCACTGAAAGACAAAGGTGTTTGGGATTTTGATGAAGAACTTTATAAAAAATATCAGCTTTAAAAAAAAGGGAGAAATATAGATGGAAAAAATGTGGTCAGGTCGCTTTAGTGCGGGTGCTTCAAATCTTTTAGATGAGTTTAATGCTTCAATAATGTATGATAGAAAACTCTATCGTGAAGATATTGAAGGTTCACTAGCACATGCGCAGATGCTTGCAAAACAAGGCATTTTAACAGAGGATGAACTCAAACAGATTCAAGATGGTCTCGCTCAGGTAAAAGAGGAGATAGAATCAGGCAAATTTGAGTGGAATATCTCTGATGAAGATCTCCATATGGGAATCGAGAAACGTCTAACACAGATCATTGGTGATACAGGGAAAAAACTTCATACTGCAAGAAGTAGAAATGATCAGGTTGCTGTTGATTTTCGTCGTTTTGTTCTTCGTAAAAACAAAGAACTAGTAGAAGCCATAAAAATGCTTATGGATGCAATTTTAGTAGTGGCAGAGAAACATACCGATACACTCATTCCGGGTATGACACACCTCCAACATGCACAGCCGATTAACTTTGGGTTTCATTTGGGAGCGTATCTCTCTATGTTTAAACGTGATATTGAGCGATTTGAGAGCTCTTATGAGAGAAATAATATCTCTCCGCTGGGATGTGCTGCACTTGCAGGAACACCACACAATGTAGATCGTGAGTACACAGCTGAGCTACTTGGATTTGAGAGTGTCAGTGTAAACTGCCTTGATACGGTCAGTGATAGAGATTTTGCACTCGAGATTCTTTTTAACATCTCTACTATGATGATGCATATTTCACGTCTAAGCGAAGAGCTTGTTATGTGGAGCAGTTATGAGTTTGGCTTTATTGAACTCTCAGATGAGTACTCAACGGGAAGCTCTATTATGCCACAGAAGAAAAATCCGGATGTTCCAGAGCTTTTACGTGGAAAAACAGGGCGTGTTTATGGTGCACTTGTTGGATTGCTTACCGTTATGAAAGGGCTTCCGCTTGCATATAACAAAGATACGCAAGAGGATAAAGAGGGTGTTTTTGATGCTGTTGAGACGGCTGAGATCTCACTTGAGATCCTTAAAGAGGCGATCAAAACAATGGAAGTCAAAGCAGACAATATGGAGAGTGCGTGTGCTATCGGGCATTTGAGTGCTACAGATTTGGCTGATTATCTTGTTGAGAAGTGCGGTATTCCATTTCGTGAAGCACACTTTATTACAGGACGTGCTGTTGCAAAAGGCGAAGAGCTCGGTGTGGATCTCTCAAAAATGGACTTTAAATATCTCAAAGAGATCGATGAGCGCATTAATGAAGATGTGATGGAGTACCTTGGACTACGTCACTCTATGAATGCAAGAACTTCTCAAGGCGGAACAGCAAGTGAGCGTACAAAAGAGCAGTTGGAGTTTTTTAAAAACTATTTACACTAAAAGAAGCCTAAAAGCTTCTTTTACTGCTATATAAAATCTTTCGGATCTGCATCGCTAAAGTGATCCCATTTTAGTTTTGCCCCGCCAAGTATATGAAAGTGGAGGTGTTTAACCTCTTGACCGCCATCCTCACCAATATTGGTAATAACTCTATAACCACTTTGATCTATTTTCATCTCATGAGCTACATTTTGAATAAAGGGTGTTATGCCTGCCATTGTTTGAGGAGTTACTTCATTAAAACTATCGACATGTATTTTTGGAATGACTAAAATATGGATAGGCGCTTTTGGATTGATGTCGTGAAAGGCTAAATAATTATCATCTTCCAAAACGATATTTGCAGGGATCTCTTTATTGACTATTTTACAAAATAAACACATGAATATTTCCTTGTTTTTGGGTTATTGTAGCACATAATTTACTAAATGAAGCTATATGTAAAATAATTTTGACTATAATCCATTTAAAATTTTACAAATACGGAGACTCTCAATTGAAAGAGTGGTACAATAAAATAGAAGAGGCAAAAAGCGTTCAAGAGTTAGAAGAGATACGCATTGCCTTGTTTGGAAAAAAAGGTCTCTTAGCAGCTGAATTTGCTAAGATGAAAGATGTTCCAAATGAACAAAAAGCACAGTTTGCAAAAGATCTTAATGCACATAAACAAAATCTTATGAATGCATTTACTACAAAGAAAATAGTTCTTGAAACAGAAGCACTGAAAGAGGCTATGAAGGCAGAAGCTATTGATGTTTCAATGTTTAGTGTTGACTCTTCAGCTGGTGCATTACATCCTGTAATGGAAACGATGGATCGTATTGTTGAGTATTTCTCTTCAATGAACTTTGCTGTAAAAACCGGAAATATTGTTGAAGATGATTTTCATAACTTTGAAGCACTTAACCTTCCAAAATATCATCCTGCACGTGATATGCAAGATACATTCTATTTTAAAGATGAGATGTTGTTACGTACACATACTTCTCCTGTTCAAATTAGAACAATGTTAGAGTCTAAACCTCCTATTCGTATGATAGCACCGGGTGCAGTATTTCGTAGAGATTATGATCTGACGCATACACCGATGTTTCATCAGATCGAAGGATTACTTGTTGATGAAGAGGGAAAAGTCTCTTTTGCTAACTTGAAGTTTATTTTGGAAGATTTCTTAAAATATATGTTTGGTGATGTGGCTGTTCGTTTCCGTCCTTCATTTTTCCCTTTTACAGAACCTTCGGCAGAAGTTGATATCTCTTGTGTCTTTTGTGAAGGAAAAGGGTGCCGTGTCTGTTCTCATACGGGTTGGTTAGAAGTTCTTGGATGTGGTATAGTTGATCCGAATGTTTTTAAAGCTGTCGAGTATAAAAATGTAAGCGGTTATGCTTTTGGCTTGGGTGTGGAGCGTTTTGCTATGCTGATTCATCAAATAGGAGACCTTCGTTCACTATTTGAAGGCGATATTAAATTACTGGAGCAATTTCAATGATAGTTACGAGATCGTGGTTACAAGAGTGGATCAATTTGGATGGGATCTCTACAGAAGAGATTGCAAAAACATTGAATGCTATTGGTTTGGAAGTTGATCGTATTCATGAATATAGAATTCCGCAAAAGATAGTATTTGGGAAAGTCTTGGAGTGTGAAAAACATCCTGATGCAGATAAACTTAATATTTGTAAAGTAGATATAGGGAGTACAACACGTCAAATTGTATGTGGAGCTTCTAATGTTCGTGCCGGCTTAAATGTTGCAGTAGCGACAATTGGAGCAGTGATGCCAGATGGTATGGCAATCAAACCTGTCAAACTGCGCGGTATTGATTCTGAGGGAATGATCTGTTCTTCTTCAGAATTAGGTTTACCTGATACCGGTAAAGGAATTATGGAACTCGATAGCAGTATCGGTAGTTTTGAACTTGGAGAAGAGCTCAATACAAACAGCTATTTTAATGATGATCTTATTGAAATTGAATTGACTGCAAATCGTGGTGACTGTTTAAGTATTAGAGGTGTTGCAAGAGATTTGTCGGCAGCTTTTAACCGTTCTATAAAAGAGTATGTCGTTACTGATAATGATGAGCGAAGGGGAATAGGACGTATATTGTCGCTTGTTCATGAGAAAGATCTTGATGTTAATCTTCGTTATAAAGCAGTTGACCTCAAAGAGTTTAAGCTCTCTCTTCTTGTTAAACTGCGTCTTGGTCAAATTGAAGAGACAAGAGAGTCTGATATTGAGGCAATGATGCTCTATGTGACGCATACGACAGGTGTCATTTTACGTGCCTACAGACATGACTTTTTTCAATGTGATGAACAAAAAATTGCAAAAATTATTTTAGGTAATGAAGCACATGGTTTTGCCTCTATTAAGAATAAAGATCAGCAGATTGCTTCTATAATTGGTGTGAGTCAAAATGAGAGTTCCAAAGTAAAAGCAGAGAGTACAACGGTTCTTTTAGAAGCCTCTTATATTCCGCCGGATATTATCTCCAAAAAGATGTCAGAGTCAAAAATTGAATCTGATTCTATATTCTATAGAACTTCTCGTGGAAGTGAACCGGCACTAGAAGGTGGGTTGGCTTACTGTATTGATCTTATTGAAGAAACATCAAAAGCAACTACTTTTAGTGGTTCTATTGAATTTTCAAAATCTTTTAAAGAGAAGATTGTTACAGTCACAAAACAGGAAATTGATGCTATTATCGGTGCTGAAATTGATAAAAGTGTTATTGCTAAAATTTTGAAAAATCTTGGTTTTGATACATCAAAATCTTCAACAGACAATTTTATTATTACAGTACCGCAATTTCGTCATGATATTGTCAATAAACAAGATATTATTGAAGAGATCGTGCGTATGGTTGGTATTGATAATATCCCTTCCAAACCATTTTTACTTCAAGAAGCCAATAGGCTTGAAGATAACTATTTTGCTTATAAAAAGCGTTCTGTTTATAGACATAAAGCAGCGCAGAGTGGTTTTTTTGAGTCGATTCATTTTGTATTTGATGAGAAAAAGGTACTTCAAGCATATAGTTTTGTTACAACAAAAGAAGAATTGGAGCTTTTAAATCCTATTGTTCAGACACTTGATACATTGCGACCAACACTACTTACCGGTCTTTTAAAAGCAGCATCACAAAATATTAAAAACGGATATGGATCTGTTAAGCTGTTTGAGATAGGTTCAGTTTTTAATGAAGTTCGTGAAGAGTCTTTGAAAATGGCTTTTCTCTTTAGCGGAGAAAAAGAGTCTGAATCACTCTCTAATAGTGGAAAACCGAGTAAAATTGATTTTGCTTTTTTTGTTCAAAAAATTGCTGATGTACTCGGTAATATTACATTGAAACAGTATGAAACTTCGCATACCCTTTCACATCCATATCAAACAGCACAAATTATTCAAAATGATGTTGTGATTGGTGAACTCTTTAGAGTGCATCCTGAAGTCGAAAAAGCGTATGACCTTGATATAACTTTTTTGTGTGAAGTTGATTTTGAGAAGTTGGACTTTACGCTTAAAACGGCACAAAAGCGTTCAAAATATCAGGCTTCATTTAGAGATCTTAGTCTTATTATGCCAAAAGAGATGCCTTACGAAAAAGTTAAAGAGGTTATACTTGCTCATGCTACAGAAGAATTGATCCGTTTCTATCCTGTTGATAAATACAGTGATGAGTCTTTAGGTGAGAATATGAGTCTTTCTCTTCGTTTTGTTTTGCAGTCAAATGAAAAAACACTTGAAGAAGAAGATATAAATAATGCAATGGACTCTATTTTAAATGCACTACAAAGTGAGCTCTCGATAGGATTACGATAATGCGTTGTGTTGCAGTAAAGCCGGCAGAGAGTTTTTCGCTGTCTATCAGTGAAATTGCAGCAGATAAATCGATTTCACATCGCAGTGTTATGTTTTCAATGCTTGCAGATGGGGAGAGTGTTATTGAGAACTTTTTACGAGCTGAAGATACTTTAAACTCTTTAGAGATTGTAAAAAATCTGGGTGCTAAAGTAGAAGATGACGGATCAATTATTCGTATCTCTTCTGAGGGTATAAAAGAGCCTTTTGAAGTTCTGGATTGTGGTAACTCTGGAACTGGAATGCGTCTTTTTTGTGGACTTTTAAGTTCTGCAGAGGGACATTTTGTATTAACGGGAGATAAATATCTGCGCCGTCGTCCGATGAAACGGGTAACAGCTCCTTTAATTTCAATTGGTGCTCAAATTGATGGACGTGAACATGGTGACCTCGCACCATTAAGTATTCGTGGTGCTTCCCTGCGTGCTTTTGAGTATGAGAGTAAAATCGCCTCTGCACAGGTAAAATCTTGTATGATATTAGCGGCTCTTCGTGCTGAAGATGTTTGTCGCTATAGTGAACCTGAACTCTCACGTGATCATACTGAAAGAATGTTGCAGGGGATGGGTGCAGATCTTGAAGTTGATGGTCTGACAACAATTATTCATCCCCTTAAAAAACTTCTTGCACCTTTGAAAATTCGAGTTCCTGCTGATCCATCTTCTGCATTTTTCTTTGCCGTTGCGGCTGCTATTACTCCTAAGAGTTCTGTTGTTTTAGAAGGTGTAACACTCAATCCGACACGTATTGAAGCATTTAAAGCTTTAGAGCGAATGGGTGCAGATATTTACTATGAACTAACGGATAATAAATATGAACCTGTCGGTAATATTCATGTAAAATATGCACCGCTGCATGCTATTACTGTAGAAGAGAATATTGCTTGGCTTATAGATGAACTTCCGGCACTTGCTATTGCTATGGCATGTGCCGAGGGAGAGAGTCTTGTAAAAAATGCAGAAGAGTTACGTGTGAAAGAGAGTGACAGAATTGCAACGGTTGTCGAAGGATTGCGTGCATGTGGCATAGAGGTTCACGAATATAAAGATGGTTATAGAGTTGTCGGTGGTAGATTGAAATCGGCAAAAGTTGACAGCGAGGGTGATCATAGAATTGCTATGAGTTTTATTATTGCTGGTTTGCGATGTGGGATGGAAGTGAGTGATCTGGAGTGTATCAATACCTCTTTCCCAAACTTTTTTGAACTGTTACAAAAAATTACAGATGTGGAGTTTGTATCATGAAAATAGAATTAGCAGAGAGTTATGGTTTTTGTTTTGGGGTAAAACGCGCTATTAAAATTGCAGAAGAGAATCAAAATGCGGCAACCTATGGTCCGCTCATTCACAATCCAAAAGAGATTGCACGACTTGACAGTGACTATAAAGTAGGGCTTGTTGAAGATTTTAAAACTTTTCAACCGGGTGACAAAGCTATTGTCAGAACACACGGGATTGTCAAAGAAGAACTTCAGGCACTCAAAGAGAGTGGTGTTGATGTTGTCGATGCAACCTGTCCTTTTGTTACCAAACCACAAGAGATAGCACAGGAGATGAGTGAAGCAGGTTACAGTGTTGTAATTTTTGGAGATGTTGCACATCCTGAGATAAAAGGGGTACGTTCTTATGCTACAAAGGGGGCTGTTGTTGTAAGTGAACCAGAAGATCTCGAAGATATAAAACTACATGAAAAAGTAGCACTGATCGCCCAAACAACACGAAAAGTAGAAGATTATATGGCTATTGCCAACTATCTTATTCCTCGTCATAAAGAGGTACGTATCTTTAACACTATTTGTAATGCAACATTTGAAAATCAAGATGCAGCAAGAAAACTTTCCAAACGTGCCGATATTATGATTGTTATTGGTGGAAAAAACTCATCCAATACAAAACAGCTCTTTAATATTGCCCATGAAAACTGTCCGAACTCTTATCATATTGAAGATGAAAATGAACTTGATATGACATGGTTTAACAATAAAAAACTATGTGGAATATCTGCCGGTGCTTCTACACCTGACTGGATCATCCAAAATGTCGTAAATGCCATAGAAAAAGGTGTTAATTCTTAATTTCATCATAGTTTAATACCCATATAATCATTCTTTTGTTATAATCACGCAATTTTTATGTAACAGAGGATAGGCAATGGCGTTCGATAACGAATCATTTGAAGAAGAAGAAAATTTTGCAGAGATGTTTGCTGCAAGCGAAAAACAACAAGAGACAAGCCGTATAGTAGAAGGCGAAATAGTAGAGATCCAAGCTGATGACAATAGAGCATTAGTTGGTGTAGGTGATAAACTTGAAGGTATTATCAATTTAGATGAGATCCGTGATGAAAACGGTGAACTTAAATTTGGTACTGGCGATAAGATCAAAGTAATGATTATGGGATACTACAATGAGCGTCCTAAAATCTCTTACAAAAAAGTTTTAGAGCAAGAGAAAACTATTGAGTTTATTGATGCACACAAAGATGATTTTGAAGATCTGGTAATTGAAGGTGTGGTAACAAAGAAAAACCGTGGTGGATATGTAGTAGAGTCTGATGCAGTATCATTTTTTATGCCAAGATCACTTGCTGCTTTTAAAGAGAGTGATGATGTAGTAGGTCGTAAAATTAAAGCACAAGTTGTTAAAATCGATCCAACAGAAAATTCAATTATTGTTTCTCGTAGAAAACTTTTCAATGAAGAACGTAAAAAGAAAAAAGAGATCATCGATCAACTTATGGCAGAAGATGTTATTGTTGAAGGTGTTATCAAGAAAATCACTTCATATGGTATGTTTGTTGATGTTGGTGGTGTTGACGGGCTTGTTCACTACAATGAGATCTCTTATAAAGGACCGGTTAATCCGTCTAAACTTTATAATGAAGGTGAAACAGTTACTGTCAAAGCAATTAACTATGACAAAGATAAACGTCATCTTTCACTTTCAATTAAAGCAGTTCATCCAGATCCATGGGCTGAAGTAGAGCAAGAACTTGATGAAGGCGATACAATTACTGTAACAGTTTCAAATATTGAAAACTACGGTGTATTTGTTGATCTTGGAAATGATATTGAAGGTTTCTTACATATCTCTGAAATTACTTGGAATAAAAATGTTAAAAATCCAGGTGATTATTTAGAAGTAGGTCAAGAGATTGATGTTGAAGTTATTGAAATTAACCCTAAAACACATAAACTTCGTGTATCACTTAAAAGATTACTTCCAAAACCATTTGATGAGTTCTTGAAAAAATATCGTGAAGGTGATATTGTAACTGGTGTTGTAACATCTTTAACTGATTTTGGTGCATTTGTTCGTATTGATGGTGTTGAAGGTCTTTTACATAATCAAGATATCTCTTGGGATAAAGATACAAAAGCAAAAGAAGTTTTAAATTCAGGTGATGAAGTTGAAGTTAAAATTGCTAAAATCAATGAACAAGATCAAAAAATCTCTCTTAACAGAAAAACTCTTTTAGAGTCTCCTGTAGATCAGTTTGCAAAAACACATAAAGTAAACTCTATTGTTACTGGTACTATTCGTGACATTAAAGATTTCGGTGTGTTTGTATCTTTAGAAGATGGTGTTGATGCACTGATTCGTGATGAAGATTTAGCTCCACTTAACAAAGAAGAGTTAGAGCCTGGTCAAGAGATCGAAGCTGCAGTTGCAAATATTGATACTCGCCGTGATCGTATTCGTCTCTCTGTGAAAAAATTAGATTACATTAAAAATCAAGCGATGCTTGAAGAGATTAATGATAATGAGTCACACTCTTTAGGTGATCTTATTAAAGATAAGTTGAAATAAGAGTTCTTTTATGATTAAAATTATGAAATGGTTTGCTCCTTTGCTTGCAATTGGAGTTGCCATCTTCATAACTTTCTTTCTTATCTCAATAAACTCCCAAGAAGTTGTTGTTTCCGGGGAGCCGCTAAAGCTTAAAAGTGATGCTTCGAATGTGAAGCAAAAAGAGAAGCTTTGGCTTAACCATCTTTCACAATCACAACAAAAAGGATATTTTTATCCAGTCAATGAGATCTATGTAAAAGTTGATCTTAATGAAAAAATAACTAAAACCATTACCTATAAATTGTCAGCACTTTTAAAAGACCCTTATCAACTTTTTTGTTTAAAAGAGGAGTTGAAACAGTTTGGCCTTAAATATTTTTTAAAAAAAGACAAAAGTGGTATGGAGTTATTTATTTATTCACAAAATGTTGATAAATTACACTCTTTGGTTCATGTACTGAAGAATTATAAAATCTTGGCTCAAATTAAGCCATATAAAGAGGAATATTAAAATGCAAAAATATACAGTAGTTGTCTGTGACCATATCCATGAAGCGGGTCTAAAAATGCTTCAAGATGATGAAGCTATTAACTTTGTGATGGCGGCTGATGTTGATAAAAAAGAGTTGGTAGAAAAGATTATTCCAACAGCAGATGTTGCAATCACAAGAAGTTCAACAGATGTTGATGCGTTTTTTATTGAGCATGCAACGAACTTAAAAGCAATTGTTCGTGCAGGTGTTGGTGTTGATAATGTTGATATTCCTGGATGTTCTAAAAAAGGTATCATTGTTATGAATGTACCGACTGCAAATACAATTGCTGCCGTAGAACTTACTATGACACATATGCTTAGCTGTATGAGAATGTTCCCATACTCTCACGATCATTTGAAAAATCAAAGAATTTGGAAACGTGAGAAGTGGTATGGTTATGAGCTCAAAGGCAAAAAACTTGGTGTTATCGGTTTTGGTAACATTGGTAGCCGTGTAGCTAAACGTGCCAAAGCTTTTGAGATGGACATTGTAGCATACGATCCATATATCAACCCATCTAAAGTTACTGATCTTGATATGACATATACAAAGAACTTTGATGATATTTTAGCGTGTGATGTTATTACTATCCACACTCCTAAAAATAAAGAGACTATCGGTATTATCGGTGCTCAAGAGATCGCTAAGATGAAAGATGGTGTAGTTCTTGTAAACTGTGCACGTGGTGATCTTTATAATGAAGATGCTCTTTATGATGGTCTTAAAAGCGGAAAAATCCGTTTTGCAGGTATAGATGTATTTGGTAAAGAGCCGGCAACTGATAACAAGCTTCTTGATTTAGACAATATCGTAGTATCTCCACACTTGGGTGCTAATACTTATGAGTCTCAGTACAACATCGGTACGCAAGCTGCAGAAAATGCTATTGCCGCTGCAAAAGGAATTGCATATCCAAATGCTATGAACTTACCTATTGATGAGAGTAAAATTCCTGCATTTGTAAAACCATTCTTGGAAATGGGACAAAAAATAGGTTTTATGGCTTCTCAGATAAACAAATCTAAAATCGTTTCTATTAAAGTAAAAGGAAATGGTGAGATAGGAAACTATGTTGACTCTCTTGCTACATTTGTAACAGTTGGAGCTATGAGCCACTCAAGTGAGACAATTAACTACGTGAATGCTGATTTTATTGCAAAAGAGAAAGGTGTAGAGGTTGAAGCTTTAAACCTTGGTGATTCTGTTGTTTATAAAAACCTTATTACTGTAAAATTGACTACTAATGAGGGTACAACAACTATCTCTGCTACTATCTTTGATGATGGTGTACAGCGTATTGTCTCTATTGACGGTTTTGATAATGAAGTAGCAATCAAAGGTGATATGATCCTTTTCAAAAATTCTGATGTTGTCGGTGTTATTGGAAGTGTCGGTACAATTTTAGCGCAAAACAATGTTAATATCTCTGATTTTTCATTAGCACGTAATGAAAATAAAGAGGCACTTGCTGTTATTCTTGTTGATAATGCAGTAAGTGATAAGACACTTGAAGAACTTGCTTCTCTTGATGCTTGTAAAAGTGTGAGTTACGCACGTCTTTAACCCCTTTTAACTTCCTTCATACATGAATCCCATCAGCTCTTCTTGATCGTCTCAAGAAGGGCTTTTTTTTTCTTTTTTTCTTTGCTTTTGTATTAAAATAATTATATATATCTATTTTTGTATGTGAAAAATAAAGAGGAGAGGAAAAATTATTCCGGCTTCTTAAGAGAAGTCGGAATGAAATAGTCTGAGCCCTAGAGCCTATACCGGTTCTTCAACCGATACAGCTTTTTTCTCGTGGAAGTGGAAATGTGCTTCTAAATTTGACATATAAAGAAGGACAGGAACAACCATAAGTGAAGCAATGACTGCTGCAACTGTACCAAAAATAAGTGCTACACCAAGACCACCAAAGACCGGATCTGCGGCAAGTAGTGTCGAAGCAAGGATAATAGCTACTGCAGTTAAGAAGATAGGCTTAGCACGTGTTGCTGTTGCGTAGGCAATGGCTTCTGCTTTATGCATACCTTTTTCTTGCATCAATGCTTTTGTAAAGTCTATTAAAAGCAGAGAGTTTCTTGAACTGATCCCAATAAGGGCAATAAAGCCGATGAGTGATGTAGCTGTTAGGAAGAATGTATCTGGAGTAAAGAGATCCATAATCCAATGCCCCACAATAACACCAATTATTGATAAGAATGATCCAAGAAGGATAATACCACTGAGTGTATAGCTTTTATAGTAAATAACCATAAGAAGGAAAATAAGTATTAATGCTGCAATAAAAGCACCTCCAAGGTCTCTAAATGTATCCATGGTTACTTTCATCTCTCCATCCCAATTAAGGTCATAAACTGCACCTGTTTTTTTATCAGTTAGTTTAAGGTTAAAAAGACCTGTCTTCTCTACTTTATAATCATCTGTAAAAGTGTCAAGTATAGTTTGTCTTGCTTTGAGAAGTGGATAAACTTGTGAAACCATATCTGTTTCAGCTAAAACATTTGTCATCTGATGGAGATCTTTTTCCATAATCATTGGATCTGATTTTTTTGGAATAATTTTAACAACTTCTGTAATTGGAACCATCATTCCCATTTTGTTCATTAGTTTTAAAGATGCAAGTTTTGCTTTAACAGCTTGGAGATCTTTTTTTGTAAAGTGTTTTGATGTTGGTGAAAGTGTTAAATATATAGGGATCTGATCGTTATAGTTTGCAGAATTTTTTACTGCAATATCCATTCCTTCAAATGCCAAATAGAGAATATTATTAAGTTGTTTTACACTGAGTCCAGATTTGGCTATTTTTGTACTGTCAACAACAACTTCAAACATATTATAGATGGTATCTTCCATTGTATCAATATCAACAAGCCCTTTTGTGTGTTTAAAGACATTCTCAACACGGTTTGCTACTTTACGTATGCCTGCGGCGTTATTTCCATAGACTTCCATAACAATAGCAGCAAGTGTCGGTGGACCGGCAGGTGGTTCAACAAAAGAGATATCTGTTCCCGGATAGAGCTTTTCACATGCTCCTTGAATAATTGGGCGCATACGTTGTACCATAAGGTAAGAAGGCTCTTCTCTCTCATGTTTTTTTGTGATGTTAACAACTATCTCTGCTACATTTTCAGCATTTTTAAATTGACTTCCTTTAATGAGCCCTGCAAAATCAAGCGGTGAACCCATACCTAAAAAGACTTCACTGTTGAGAACTTCTTTCTCTTTGACAACATAAGAACTTACACACTCTGTTACTCGGTGTGTCTCTTCTATAGAAGAGCCTGTAGGCAATTTTACATAGATGTTAAAAGTATCATTGTTCTTTCCCGGAAGCATTTTTACTTTTACTATTTCTGTCGGTGCGATCATCAGTACAGAGAGTATAAAGGCTAGAAGTGTACCGATGAGAATAAATCTTCTTTGTGCAGCACTTTGAACACCTTTGAGTACGAGTTTTTCAAATTTTTTAAACATTAATGCTCTCCTTTACTGTGATCCGGACGTTTTAAAATTCTAACGGCAAGATAAGGGGTAAATATATAAGCTACAAAGAGCGATGCGACAAGAGCTACTGGAACATTTTCAGGGATCGGTTTCATAAACTGTCCCATCATCCCACCAACAAATGCCATTGGAACCATTGTCATAATAATTGCAAGTGTAGCAATATTGGTTGGTGCACCAATTTCATCTGTTGCTTTGATCATAATTTCATCATCACTCTCATGTGCTGATTCAACTGAGTGGTAGTGTCTGTGTATATTTTCAATAACAATAATTGCCGCATCAACCAAAAGACCAAGGGAGAGTAAAAATGCAAAGAGTGTAATACGGTTAATTGTCTGTCCTGTAAGGTAAGCAATAAAGAGTGTTATTGCTAAAATTGCAGGTACTGTAAAAGTAACAATAAGTGACTCTCTCCAACCAAGTACAAAGATTAATAAGATAGCGATAATGACAATAGAGAGTATAAGGTGAAAGACAAGCTCATTCACTGCTTCATTTGCACGCTCTCCGTCATTTCTGGTAATTACATAGTTAATACCGTTTTTAGCGAGAAAACTTTTATAGTGTTCTAACTCTTTTTTTACCTCTTCGGCAATAATAACGGCATTAGTTCCCTGAAGTTTTGAGACAGTGAGTGTTACTTGATCTTGTGCCGGTGAAAATTGACCATTTTTCTCTCTTGTTCTAATCTCTGCAGATTTAAAATTTTGAATATCGTAAGAGTCTTTTACTGTCGCAACTTGGCGCAGATAGATAGGTGAACCCATATATTGTGCAACAATAATATTACCAACATCTTTTGCACTCTCAATAGCATTTTTAACACCAAGCATAACAATTTGGTTCTCTTTTGTTCTGTTCTTAATCGCTGGAACATTATAAGCGAGTGCTTGGACGGCTTTCATAATCTGCCCCATAGAGAGATTATATCCTGAGAGTTTATTAATATCAACTTCTATATTAAATTGATGTTTATGACCACCTTTAATAGCAGTAACAGCAACATTTGGTAAAGCATTAATATGGTGTTGAATACTTTTTACTTTATCGTAAAGTTCTGTTTTTGTCATATTTTTATCATTTGCATAAAATGCAACTGATAAAATAGGAATGTCAACATCAATATCAAGTGGTTTTATAATTGGCTGCATTGCTCCTTTTGGAAACATATCGGAGTTTTGCATAATTTTGTCATATATTTTTAGGTTAGACATCTCTTTTTTCTGACCAATGAAAAAGGCAGCATTGACAATTCCGACATTATCCATAGCCATACCGTAGATATGCTCTACACCTTTAACTTCTTTGAGTTTTCGCTCAAGTGGTTTCACAATGATCTTTGATACTTCTTTTGCGCTTGCACCCGGAAGGGCTACAATAACAGTTGAGCCTGAAACAACCATTTGCGGGTTCTCTTCACGTGGCATAACCATAAGAGCGATATAGCCGATTACAAGTAAAAAGATACCTAAAACAGATGTCAGTGGATTTCGTAAAAATCCACGAGCTAGTTTACCCGCTGCATCCTTTGGTTCATAAGGTTTATGATGATTCATACCTGCTCCTTAATTAATTGTAATAGTAGCGTACATACCAGGATATACCGATTTATTGAGTGTTCTAAAAGAGACTTTAATTTTAAATGTATGCGTCATTGGATTTGAGTTTGGAATAATTGCTGTAATTTTTCCAACCTCTTTTATACCCAGCGCAGGGATCTCAACAATTACTTTTTTTCCATGATAAATACGTCCCATATTACTCTCTGCAATTTCAGCAGAGATTTTAAGATCACTGAGATCTGAGAGTACAATAGCAGGCATACCTGGCATTGCCATCTCTCCGACTTTAATGTTCTTAGCAACAACAACACCATCGTTTGGTGCTCTTACATTAAGATATTTATATTGGTTATTGACTTCTTTGAGACGTGCTCTTGCAATATTTACCATATCTTTGAGGTTTTTTGAAGCAAGTTCAAGGTTTTCAACTTCATATTGTGAAACCATATCTTTCTTAAAAAGTCTTTTGTATCTGTTAAGGTTGAGTTTTACATTTGTATATTTGTTTTCATACATTTGCATATTCAGTTCTGCTTGACGTTTCATTGCATCAATTTCACGTGAATCAATTGAATAGAGAACTTTTCCACGGTGAACTTTTTCTCCTTCGTTGACATTGACACGTGTTACAAATCCCATAAAACGACTTGTGATCATCTTTTGATTGTCTGATATGACACTTCCCGAGAGTGTAAGTGCATCAGCCATAAGGGAAGCTGTTAATAATATTAGAATTAATACTGTTTTTTTCATCTATTTTTCTCCGTTTGCTAATTTTTCTAAAGCGAATATCTTTGCAGTTCGCTTGTTCTGCGCTACTTGCAGTTGTAATATTTTTTCAATTTGAGCAGACTGCTTTATAATAACATCACTCATGGAAACAAGTTTTTCTTTATATCTGCCTTCATAGTTTTCATAAATTGCATTTGCAAGTGCCAACTCTTTTTTGAGTGATGCAATTTGTGCATTTGAACTTTCAATTTCTGTGCGGATTTTTGCAAGTTTTAAAGCAATGCCTTTTTTTGCAAGTTCAACTTGTGTACGCATTTTCATTTTTTCAATTTTGGATTTTTCAATTTTGGAACGATCGATACCACCATTAAAAAGATTCCATGTTAATCGTGCACCAACAGTATAAGCTTTATGATCACTTGCATCACCTAAAAATGTATTATCTGCTGTTGCTACTTCTCCAAATGCACCTACAGTAGGGTAGTATGCGGCTTGACTTGATTTTACCATATTTTCTCGGATCTCTAAACCTGTTTTTGCTTTTTGGATGTCAAGGTTTCGTTGTAAGACATCTTCATTACTTAAATGAGGCATTGCAACTTCTGATTGTGGTGGAATAATTGCATCGACTTTTCTATTGAGTAAAAAGCTGATGTAGTGATAGAGCAGCTTTTTATTTGCATTCATCTGTGTAAGCAGACGTTCTACATTTCCTTTTTTTGCTTGTACCTCAAGGAGATCGACACGTTTGGCATAACCAACAGCTATCATTGTTTCTGTAGTTTTTTCAAGTGTATTGATATTACTGAGAATTTTTTGAAGGTTTTTAATAGATGAATTGAGTAGAGCCATATCATAAAAACTTTTTTTGAGTTCATATCTCTTTTCAGTAACTACTTTTTCTTTATCTAAAGTTTTGAGTTTTGTCATCTCATTCATTATATTCTCATAGCTGCTGATTGCAAATCCTGTAAAAAGAGGCACTTCATACTTCAATTTACTTTGAAAAAAGTTTCTAGCTTCCGGATAATTTAAGGTGTCTGGTGGTGTTGTCAAATATGCCGGATCTGTTTGTGGAGGCATCATCGGATCGCCAAAACCAAAGTCTCCAAATGTTGCTTCACGTGAAGTCAGTTTAAAACCAAAGACATTTCCTGCATCATTAGAACGTGCAATATCTTGTGTGAAGGTGAGTTTTCCCCAATTCATCCCCGACACGGTATCTGCTTGTTCTTTTGCGCTTTGAATATCTAGTTTCGCCGCTTTCACTTCAAGGTTTTGTGATTGTAATATCTCTAACGCCTGAGGAAGTGAAAGTGCATTAGTTATTGTGTCATTTGCATTGAGTAAAAGTGCAAATGAAAGCATACTAATGATTTTTTTCATTGTTGTTTTCCTTTGAAATTATGTTTAACTTTAATCAATTATTATAACATATCTTTTATTCTCTCATATCACAATTGCATCACATTTAACTATTTGCAGTATAATTATTCAATGAAAATAATATCTGTAACGCTTTTTCTCATATTTTTTCTGTTACCTCAACAATTACTCACAAATGAGCTACAATTTTCAACATCTCCATACCTTTTACAACATGCAGATAATCCAGTAAATTGGATGCCTTGGGGTAAGAAAGCTTTTGCTTTGGCAAAGGCTGAAAACAAACCTATATTTCTCTCGATCGGTTACTCTACTTGTCATTGGTGTCATGTTATGGAAAGAGACTCTTTTACAAATAAAAAAATAGCAAAACTTTTAAATAGATATTTTATATCTATAAAGGTCGATCGTGAAGAGTTACCGCAGATAGATGCACTCTATCAAAAGATCTATAAAAAATATAGCGGACGTGTCGGTGGATGGCCTTTGAGTGTTTTTATGACACCACAAAGAGAGCCTTTCTATATTACAACATTTATTCCCTCACAAAGACAAAGTTATGCTCAGGGAATGGATACTTTACTGCCACAACTTCATATGATCTATACAGATAAAGCAAAATTGCAAAAGAGTATTGCTGCTATTAAAAAGGGGAGTAAAAGCAAAAAAAAGCTTTCATACCAAAAGATATCTTTAGACAATTTGGTAAAAGATATGCAAAAAAAGTATGATGATATTTATGAAGGTTTTGGTCAGGGGAAGAAGTTTCCAGAGGCGGTGCGAGTGAGTTTGATGCTTGATTTAGTCAAGCTCTCTCAAGATAGCACTCTGCGTGAAGATCTGCTTAATATGCTTGATACTATGGCTCTAAGGGGTCTTTACGACCATGTTGATGGTGGTTTCTTTCGTTACAGTGTTGATGCGGCATGGGAGATCCCTCACTTTGAAAAGATGCTCTACAATCAGGCAGAGCTTATTAAACTTTATAGTGATGCTTATCTTTTTTCTGCAAAACCTCTCTATAAAAAAATTGTTTTTGAAACGATTTCTATGTGTGAACGTCGATTTGAAAAAGATGGACTCTTTTGGAGTGCGAGTGATGCCGATCTTCATGGAGAAGAGGGTGGTTATTACACTTTTTCGCTCAAAGAGATAGCATCGGCTTTAGCAGATAACCCCAATAAAAAAGAGATATTAACTGCTTTGGATATGTATGATAATGGCAATTTTGAAGGTAAAGAACATCTCAACTTTTTTACGGCTACAAGACCAAAAGGTTTTAGGCAATTTCAAAAAAAGTTACAAGCGATACGAGCAAAAAGAGTCTATCCTTTTATAGATAAAAAGATAAATACCGCATGGAATGCCATGATGATCGAGGCGCTCTTTAAAGCTTCTGTTCTCAATAAAAATTTTGCAAAAAAAGCAGAGTTCTCTTTAAAAAAACTGACTGAAAATATTTTTGTAGATAGAAAACTCTACCATCAAAAGATCGCAGGTAAAAGAGTCAAACAAGAGGCTCTTTTGGAGGATTATGCTTTTTTAATAGGAGCGCTTATAAGTGCTTATGAGACAGATTATGATCTGGGACATCTCCATTTTGCAGAGTATCTTTTTATGCAGGCAAAAGAGAAGTTTTATAAAAACGGTCTGTGGTATTTGAGTGATGACGGTTTAGCTGTTCCTGCTGGAGTTGATGATAAATATTATCAATCTGTTCAATCAAAAATATTAGAAGATATTGTAAATTTAGCGGCACTTAAAGGTTCATTTTCGTATGAAAAAACAGCACAAAGAAGTATGAAAAAATTTCAAAATATTTTAAAAGAAAAAGTGACCTCTCTTCCTGGATTGGCTAAAATCTATTTGATGCAAAAATATGGTGTTGTGGTTTTAAAAGCATCTCAAAGTAATTTGAAAAACAATAGAAAATGTATTGCTAAAATATCTTATCCCTATCTTGTAACAAAAGCCAAAGAGTATGATGACTATTTAGCCTGTACCTTGAGACAATGTTTTGCAAAAGAGAAAAATATAGGAGATATAATAGAAAAGATAGTAGAATATGAAAAATATAAAATTGGAAAATAGATGCGAAGTATAGGACTTTTGGGTGCGATCTCTATTGGTATCGGCGGTATGGTCGGTGGTGGAATTTTTGCTGTTTTAGGTGAGGCTGTATCATTGGCTCACGGAGCAACAGCAGTTGCTTTTGGTATTGCCGGTTTAGTGGCAATTTTGACAGCATACTCCTATGCAAAACTCTCTGTAACCTATCAAAGTGAGGGTGGAACAGTCACTTTCATCGATAAGGCATTTGGTGATAATATTCTCTCGGGCAGTGTTAATTTAATGCTCTGGTTGAGTTATCTTGTTACTATCTCACTCTATGCGACTGCATTTGCCTCTTATGGTGAAACATTTTTTACACATAAGAGTATTTGGTTGCATCATGGACTTATTACACTCTCTATTATTTTACCGGCAGTTATTAATCTTGTAAGTGCCTCTTTTGTAGGAAAAAGTGAGACAGTTATTGTTGTCATAAAAGTATCTCTTTTAATCCTTGTGATTGTTGTAGGGGCTTCTTATGTTGATCCGCAGCGAATGTCACCGGTTCATTGGGGGACACCATTTTCTATTGTTGTAGCAGGGATGATTATTTTTGTTGCATATGAAGGGTTTGAACTTATTGCCAACTCTGCTGAAGATATTAAAGAGCCGACAAAGAACCTGCCACGTGCCTTTTATGCTTCTGTTATTATTGTTATTGCTCTGTATGTACTCATCTCAATTATTACGGTTGGGAGTGTTCCTGAAGATGCTTTGATGAAGGCAAAGGATTATGCTTTGGCTATTGCTGCTGAACCTGCTTTGGGACATACCGGTTTTGTTCTTGTTGCCTCAGCGGCACTTCTTTCAACTTTTTCAGCTATTAATGCGACTATCTATGGAAATGCTCGTCTTGGTTATATTGTTGCAAAAGATGGTAAATTACCACGTGCTTTGATGGATGAAGAGAAATCAGGAGTCCCTTTTAAAGGTGTACTCTATACAACACTGCTCTCTTTGCTTCTTGCAAACAGTATTGATCTGACTGAAATTGCTATTATCGGAAGTGCCGGTTTTTTACTTATTTTTTTTATTGTCAATGTAAGCGCATATAAACTTCGTAAGATTATTAAAGCAAATAGTATAACTCTGTTTATTTCATCACTGTTTGCTTTTTTAGCACTTGTAACACTACTCTATCATACGTATAGTTCCAATCCTCGAGCTGTTATTATATTTATCTCTTTTATTCTGATCTCTGTTGTTTTTGAATTGGTTTATGGACGTTATGTACGGGGACAATTCTTTTTTAGACGTTATAAAAAGTAGCTATGAAATATTAACATTCTCCTAACAAAGAGAGAGTATAATTTGAAAAATTTATGAACAGTTAGGAAACTCCTATGAAAAAATGCTCTCTTTTGATCTGTTTACTTGCTTCTGCTCTACAAGCAGATCTTTTAACATTGCACGATTCTATTGACAAAGTTTTGCAAAATTATCCTGATGTTAAATCATATGAGCTTAAAATTAAACAGTCAGAATCCTCCTATAAATCAGCTTTTGCAGATTATCTTCCTCAGCTTAATGTTAATGCACAGTATAATGCTACAGAGACGTATGTTTTTCCGACAAATGGTACTTTTCATACAGTTGATGACAGTGGATGGAATGCAGGAGTTAATTTAAAACAAAAACTTTGGGATTTCTCTAAGACATCTTCAAAAGTTGATGCTGTAGCCCTTGATAAAGATATTTCAAAACTCTCGCTTAAAGAGTTTAAAGCACTGCTTGTTTATAAAGTAAAAGGACTCTATGAGTTGATGGTTGTTCAATCAGATGCTATCAATGTAAGAAAAAAAGATCTTGAAGCAAAAGAGGCATATTATGCACAATCTTTAGCTTTGGTGAAGCAGGGTCTAAAGACAAAAGCAGATGCAAATCGTTTTTTATCAGCGGTATATCTTGCAAAAGACAATCTTGCCGTAGCACGGACAAGTTATGAAAAAGCAAAAGAGACGCTTGCTTTGTATATGAATGTTCCGATTGCCGATAATGTTACGTTGCAGAGTGCTTTTTTACGAAGAGATCTTGAAGATAAATCTAACATTGACCAAGATGTTTTTCAAAAAAATTATGGTTTGCAGATAGATGTAAAAAATATCCAAAAAAATCTTTTACTTCATAAGTCAGCGAAAGCTTCACATTATGGTTCAATAGATCTTGTTGCCTCTTACAACCATATAAATACACTCAATGAATATGATGCAAAATTGGCAGGAGTAACACTGAATATTCCACTCTACAGTGGTGGTCGTGTTTCAGCCGAAGCACAAAAAGCAGAAATAGGTGCACAGATAGCAAAAGAGCAAAAGCGTTCACGTGAACTTGCATTGCATGAAGAGTTAAATAACCTGCTTTTGGATATTGAGCGTTACTCAAAAACGATTGCAGCACGCAAAGCACAACTTACTTCTGCGAAGAGTACAAAAGATGTTTTGGATGCTCGCTATAAAGAGGGACTTGCAACTTATATAGAAGTTTTAGATGCTAATGCCTTACTTCTTAATGCCAAATTAGGACTCTTACAAGCTTATTATAATAGAGCTGTGAGTATTGATAGAATTGATTATTTAAAAGGAAAAATTCAATGAAAAATATAAAATATCTTGTTGTGGCGGTTATTGTTCTTCTCGGTGCTTTTATTTTTTACAATAAAGTTTATATTCCAAAAAGCACCTATACAAAGCTTCTACCGAAGCGATCAAATATGGATGTAACTGTTTTTGGGATAGGAACAGTCGGTGCAAAAGATATCTATAATATTAATGCCTTGACGGCAGGAAAAATTCTTACAATTACTACCGATGAAGGGAAGTGGGTAAAAAAAGGAGATTTGCTTGTTGTTATGGATCCTGTTGATCTGCCGCAAATAATTGAAGCAGCCAAAATTACGGTTCAAAAAGCACGTTTGGAAGCAAAAGCATCACAAAAAGAGATGGAGACGCTTTTTGCTCAAAAAAGATTGGCTCAAATTACCTATAGACGCTATGCAAAACTTAAAGCACAATCGTTTGCATCACAATCGGAGTATGATAAAGCAAAGAGTGATCTTGATGCACTTGATGCACAGATAGCTGCGACAAAAGCACGTATCGGTTCTGCTAAAGCAGAGATCAAACGTGCAGAAAAAAATGTTAAAGCTTTAGAGGTAAAAAGTGAGCATAATAAAATTTACGCACCGATTGACGGTTATGTCATAGAACGTAAAGCAGATGTCGCACAAAGTGTCCTTCCAACAGAAGCTATTTTAAAAGTTGTTGATCCAAAAACTGTCTGGATCCGTGCTTATATAGATGAGCGTATTAGTGGTGCCATTAAAGTAGGGCAGGAGGCAATAATTCATTTGCGCTCACAACCAAAGAAAAAATTTGCAGGAATTGTCAAACGTATAGTGGCGCAAAGTGATCCTGTAACACAAGAGCGTGAAGTAGATGTTGCTTTTAAAGAGCTGCCTATTCCTTTTTATATAAATGAGCAGGCTGAAGTAACTATTGTGACAAAAAAACTGCATGATGTTGTAGAGATTCCTGCGGATGCTTTAGTGAACTATAAAGCAAAAAGGGGTGTCTGGATCGATCGCGAATCAAAGGCACACTTTGTTGCTCTTCAAGTGATAGCTACAGATGAAGATTATGCTGCTGTTAGCGGTCTTGAACTCTCAATGCGTGTTATTATGCCATCAGCAAAGAAAAAACCTCTTTATGAGGGTGCAGGCATTCACTAATGATTAATTTAGCACAAAAAGAGATAGCACATACTTTTGGCAAGTTTATTGTGACGGCTATGGGTGTGGGGATGCTTTTAGGAATTGTTCTGATTATGATCGGTGTTTATCGTGGAATGATCGTTGATGCTGAGGTATTGCTTGATGATATGAATGTTGATCTTTGGATCGTTCAGGAAAACACATTGGGACCCTTTGCAGAGTCCTCCCGTATTCATGAAGATCTTAGAGATACGATTAAAGTAATTAGCGGGATAGACAAATCAGCAGGGTTTACTTTTCAAAATTTACAACTTCCCTCTAAAAATGGTGCTGTACGTGTTTTTGCTGTTGGATATGATCCTTATGGTGATATTGATCCTATCAATTCCAAACGTTTAGTAGCGGGAAAAAGAATAGATCGTGATCATTATGAGATAGTAGTGAGTGATAAAACAGGTTTTCATCTGCATGATACAATTCCTTTGGGACGTGATATCTATACTGTTGTCGGTATTACACACGGTACAGTATCATCAGGTGGAGATCCTTTAGTCTATGTAAGTTTAAAAGATGCACAGGAGTTACAGTTTTTATACTCTAATGCCCGTACACGAAATGACAGAGCACGGGGTATTGTCGCAACAAACTCGCATATGATTAATGCTGTGGTTGCACGTGTAAAATCGGGATATGATGTCGATTGTGTCGCAGCAGATATACGTCGTTTTAAACATAAAGCTGTCTTTACTGCAACACAAGAGAAGACTTTATTGACAAAAAATTTGATTAAAATGGCTTCAAAACAGATCGGAATGTTTACTGTGATCTTGGTTTTGGTTTCTACAATTATTATTGCGCTTATTATTTATACAATGACATTAGAAAAAATGAAAGAGATAGCTATTATGAAGCTGATAGGGATTCCAAACAGTATGATTATAAAGATGATTGTGCAAGAGACACTGCTTATGGGTGTTTTGGCCTTTATTTCAGGGAATATTTTTGCGCACTTGATCTATACAAAATTTCCAAAACGGGTTGTTTTAGAGATACCAGATGCGGGAATGCTTTTTATTGTGGTGGTTCTGGCATCTATTCTTGCTTCAATTGTCGGTGTGAAAAAAGTAATTGCAGCCGATCCGGCAGAGGCGATAGGTGGTTGATATGAGCAGACAGAGTATAAGAGTAGAAAATTTAGTTAAAAATTTTGGAAAAGGGGATAGTCTTGTTGAGGTTATTGACGGAGCATCTTTTGAAGTTGATAAGGGTGAACTTGTTGCTCTTATTGCACCAAGTGGGGCTGGTAAAACAACTCTTTTAATGATGATTGGCTGTGTTGAAGAGCCGACAAGCGGTACAATTTACCTAGGTGATGAGAAGGTCTATGAAAACAGATGGTTGACACGTGAGACACGGAAGATTCGTCGTGAAAAGATCGGATTTATTTTTCAGGCACACTATCTTATTCCTTTTTTAAATATTATAGATAATATTACGCTTGTTCCTCAAACCAATGGTATTTCAAAAGAGGAGAGTGAAACTACGGCAATGGAGCTTTTAAACTATTTTGACATTGGAGATAAAGCCAAGGCAATGCCTTCAGAACTCTCAGGAGGTCAAAATCAAAGAGCTGCAATTGCACGTGCTTTAGCCAATAAACCACAAATTATTTTAGCAGATGAACCAACAGCAGCATTAGATCTGAAACGCTCAGTTGATGTTGTCAAAATGCTAAAAAAAATTGCCATAGATCAGGATGTGGCTATTATTATGGTTACTCATGATGAAGCGATGTTGCCTCTGTGTGATAGAATTTTAAAAATTGAAAATAAAAAGGTCGTCTCAAGCGAAGTTCCAAAGGGTGAACATATCGTATAAACTTTTAGCGATTTAGCTTATATGTTAAGTGAGAGTTTATAAAAAAGTAGTACAATTTGTCTTGTATAAGATATTAAGGATAAGATATGGGATTTGTTCATAAAATTACAGAATGGATGCTTGAAAAAGAGGAAGCATTGGCAAAGTCCTGTGCTGTTCCTATGGAAGAGATAGAGTATCAAATTGCAAAAGTACAAGCACAAAAAGAGAAGATTCAAAAAGAGTACGATGAAGCAATGGCAGAGTTAAACAGTGTAGCTGAACGTTTAGAAAAAATTAAAAATATAGAAACACTTCGTTGTCAAGAAAAAAACAGATAAAGGATGGTTGTTATGAGTAAAAATGTATTAGAAGAGATGGCAATGCGTAAAGCTGAAATTGAGAAAGAGGTAGAGCTTCTTTTTAAAGCAAATATGAAAATTACTGATTGGGATGTTCCTGAAGCAGATGATAAAGAGGCAGCAAAACTCTTGCTTAACATTATGCAAAAGAAAATTGATGCAATCCGTGCTGATATAGAAGCCGGAAAATATGATAACTACTAAATAATATAAAATAATAAAAGGAAAAGTAATGAGTTCACATAAACATAAAGAGCATTTGGCAAAAATTAAAGATGCTGTTATGAAGAGTAAAGAGTTAGATGAAGCACAAAAAAGTGACAGTGTAAAACGTATTGAAGAGTGGGCTCTTGAAGATAGAGCATTTGGTACACTTGAAGAGGAGCTTTTGGAGATTAGTGAGTATTTTGAGACACTCTTTGCAGAGCTTGGTTTGACAAAATAGATAGAAGGTGTGGCAGAAATAGATATGCAGATGGTTGTCGATTCCCTGAGGCAAAAGGGAAAAATTTTTAAAAAAATGCAGGAAATTGCACCAAAAGATTTAGGTGTTAGAAATAAGATCAAAATCTACAAAGCGACAGATATGTATGGTTACTTTTGGGCTATTTTTGCTGTGAGCCAAAAGAGTAGAATTTTAATGAAAGATGTGCATAAATTTGAAGAGATCTATGCAAAACTTACACTCTTTTGTGATCATAATTTTAAATACAAGGTGCTCTTTATAGATGCACCGCTTTGTTCGAAAGCTGCCAAAGCTTTTAAAGAAGCAGGCTGGAAGATACAGTAATGCTTCTTTGTGATATTGGAAATACCTCTTACCATTTTTTGGATGAAGAAGATGAATATAAAAAGAGTGCAGACTCTTTTAACCCTCTTAAAATAGATGAAGATGTCTGTTTTATCTCCGTAAATCATCGTGTAAATGATATTATTAAAGATCTCTCAAACTGGATTAACCTTGCTGATTATATTGATATGAGTGATTACTATGAGACAATGGGTATTGATCGTGTTGTCGCTTGTGAAACTCTCAACAATGGTGTTATTATTGATGCAGGGAGTGCATTGACGGTTGATGTTGTCAAAGATGGAAAATATTTAGGTGGTTTTATCTATCCTGGAAGAGTTGCAATGCAAAAAAGTTATGAAAATATCTCGTCAGCTCTTGCATATTCATTTAATTTTGACCTTCCATTGGATATAATGCCGAAAAATTCCCGAGATGCTATCTCTTATGGTTACCTCAAAACACTTTATAATGAAGTTATGCAACATAATCTTCCTGTCATTTTAACAGGTGGTGATGCAAAACTTTTTGCCAAAGTCTTTAAAAACGCAAAAGTAGATGAAAAACTTATTTTTAAGGGAATGAAAAAGATTATGAAAAAGGCCAATATATGCTAACAGTTGCACTACCTAAAGGTCGTATCGCAAAAGAGACTTTAGAGATTTTTGAGACTATTTTTGGTGATAGTTTTAAATTTGATGACAGAAAACTGATTTTGGAGACTCCGAAATTTCGTTTTTTACTTGTAAGAAACCAAGATGTTGCAACCTATGTTTACCATCAGGCAGCAGATATCGGTGTTGTAGGGCTTGATACTTTAGAAGAGCAGGGACTTGATGTTGTTCGTCTTTTGGATCTTCGCCGTGGTGTCTGTAAAGTTGCTATCGGGATGAAAAAGGGTGAAAAACTTGATCTTACAAAGCCTGAGCTCAAAGTTGCTTCCAAGATGGTAAACATCACAAAACGCTACTTTGAAGAGAGAGCTGTAAGTGTTGAGATCATCAAGCTTTATGGCTCTATAGAGCTTGCACCGCTTATCGGACTTGCTGATATGATCGTAGATATTGTAGAGACGGGGACGACTATGAAACAAAACGGGCTTGAAGTTGTCGAAGATATTATGACAAGTTCAACGTATCTGATTGCTAACAAAAACTCCTACATTGCCAAAAAAGATGAAGTGCTTGATATCTATGAGAAGATCCGTGATGTTATTCACGCAGAGAACGCGTAAGATATGACAAATCTTGATCTCTATGCAAAAGCAGAACATCTTTTAGGCATAGAAGAGGCTACTGAGGCTCTTTATGATCTCTATCGCTCTGAGCTTGATGACTACAAGGTAAAAACACTTCTTGATGTCGGTTGTGGTCGTGGTGGTTTTATGGAGCGTATGATCAGTGACGGTGTAGCGTGCAAGGGTGTGGACCTGAGCTCCATTATGGTGCGTGAGTGTCAGGCAAAAGGGCTTGATGCCGAGTGCATTGATGCAAAAGATGTGAGTGGCAAATATGATGCGATCGTGAGTATCTTTGATGTGCTTAACTTTATGCCAAAAGAGGAGCTTGTAGCGTTTTTGGAAGCGATGGCTGAAAAACTCAATGATGATGGTATCTTTATAGCAGATATCAATACCCTTTATGGCTTTAGTGATGTTGCAGAGGGGACGATGAGCAGTGACACCGATGATGAGTTTTTAAGTGTTGATGCAGTTTTTGAGAACAATGAACTCCATACAAAGTTTACCCTGTTTGAGAAAAATGAAGATGGACGTTATACAAAGTACCAAGATACCATTGTGCAGTATTTTCACAAGATCCAGCTTTTTCAAAAGTTAAAAGGGTTAAAACTTGTCGATAAACAGACTTTTTCACTCTATGATACGGAAGATAAGACGTTACTTATTTTCAAAAAGCGATAACTCTTGGTAAAATGCAACTTTAGTTGCTAAAGGACTAAGGCTCGAAATGTTACAATGATATATATTAAATAAAAGGATTACAGTATGAGTAAACATAAACAAAAAATAGCAAAAATTTTTGAGCACCCAATTTCTGGAAATATTGATTCAAAAAAACTTTTAAGTGCGCTAGAACATTATGGTGCAGAGATTGATTTAACGAAAGAGCATCATGCAAAGATCCATTTAAAGGGTAAAATATTCTCTATGCCATTGCCACATCAAGGAAATACACTCTCCAAAGATGCAGTCGTAGAGCTTCGCCACTTTTTAGAAGAAGTTGGCTTAACTCCTGACTCTCTTTAAAATACAATAGCTTCATAAACCCATAGCTCTGCATCTTTGCAGTGTTGTGGATCTATACCGGCTTTTTCTACACAGCAACTCCAAACAAATTCTTCTTTACTCCAATTCATATCTGTAGCAACTTGTGGCAAATAAGTACCACTTTTTCCGTTGTATGTAATGTAGATTCCGTGTTTTGGGATAATTACGTCATCTATAGAGTTTACACGTACCCTAGGAGTAAGAACAGAGATCTCTATTGTAATAGTATCAAGTTCTTCCGGTTTGACAGGTTCAAAACGTGTATCATAGCGTGAAGCAGAAATTGTCATTTCAATGATGACTTCGTAAAGGGGTATATCAGGTTCAAATTGTCCTATGCAGCCACGCAGTTTCCCATTTTTTTTAAGGGTGACAAAAGCGCCAAGATGGTTTAAAAGTTTTGTAGGAATATTGGAAGGATCAAGACTGAAGCGTCTATTGTGAATAACTGCTTCAAAAAGTGTTTTTTTTGCCAGATCTTTTAGTAGTTTTTTCTCTTCTTCTGTTAGTGTAAACATACTATTTCCTCCATATTTAGATAAAGAATAATTATACAGTATCTTCTCTAAAATATGGAGAAACCTAAACCTTAGTTAAGGTTTGGTTTTGGAGTTTTTGGTGTCGATGCTGGAAGCATAGGCATAAGCATATGTGGTTTTTTACCATCAAGTGCACCAAGGAAAGCTTCGATTGATTCAGCTTGTTTGTCTGAGATTTTTGTACCAAGTTGAATACGTCCCATCTCTTTAATTGCATCTTTTAAGTTCCAAATCATACCATTATGAAAGTATGGTGCTGTTTGTGTAATGTTTCTTAGTGTTGGTACTTTAACCATACCGTTTTTATCACCTTTGAAGTCACCTGTATTCATATATTTATATTTTGCAGTAACATTAAATGCACCCATTTCACCACCAAGAGCTACACCATTGTGACAAGAGGCACAACCAACTTGAATAAAAGTTTTTAAACCCTCTTTTTGTTTTGGAGTCATTGCCTCTTTATATCCGTTCATAAAAGAGTCAAATGCAGATGGAGTCACGAGTGTACGTTCAAAGTTTGCAATAGTGTCTGTTACTTTTTCAAAAGTAATTTTTACATTCTCACCATATGCTTCTTTAAACTCTTTTACATACTCTGGTATAGATTTTACAACATTTACGATATGCTCTTTTGTAGCAGCCATTTCAGGGTGTGCTAAAGCAGGTCCTTGAGCTTGTGCTTCTAAATCTTTTGCACGACCATCCCAAAATTGTGAACCAAAAAATACTGCATTATATACAGTTGGTGAATTTAAGTGGTGTGGGTTGTGTCTCCACATATGTCCAGTTGCCGGACCAACACCATCATCTCCACCCTCACTAAGGTTGTGACATGTATTACAAGAGATGAGACCACTACGTGAAAGACGTGGATCAAAGTAGAGTTTTTCACCAAGTGAAACCTTCTCTTTTGTAATAGGATTTTTTGGATTGTCAATGAGCTTTAAAAGTGCTGTTTGAGATTGTGGAATAGCCTTCAGTCCTGCATTTTGAGCATCTTGAACTAAAGATGATGCCATAAGTGAAGCTGCTGTAAAAGCGAGTGTTATGATTTTTTTCATTTTATTTTCCTTCTTAAAATATAGGAAAAGTATAACAAAAAAATTCTTAAAAGAAAATTATTATCCTTTAGTTGTTTATAAACTCAATTGCACTTTTTACAGCATTTATATAACTCAGAGTATTTGCTTGACCTTTGTAAGCGATATCAAAAGCGGTTCCATGATCAACCGATGTACGAATAATGGGTAGGTTTAAAGATATATTTACACTTTGATCAAAGTAGAGTGCTTTGAGTGGCGCGAGACCTTGATCATGATACATAGCTACATAGTAGTTGAAGTTTTTACGAAAGTAGGGTGCAAAAGCAACATCAGGAACAACAGGACCGAAAAATTGTTCAAATCCCAGTTCTCTATTGAGATCGTGAATTACTTTTGTAATGATCTCCTCTTCATTGCCAAGTACTCCGTTATCTCCTGCATGAGGATTGAGTCCAAGAACGGCAATTTGCTCTTTTTGTATGGAGTTATGCAGATCAAGAAGAAAAGTTTTTAGTTTTTCATATGTTAGACTCTTTGCAACATCTTTAAGTGGTATATGTTCTGTAAAGAGTGCTACAAACATCTCAGGACAGCCAAGCATCATAATGGCTTCTTGATTGAAGTGTTTGCGAAGGAGATCTGTATGTCCTTTATACTCTAAACCTGCGATCATCCATGCCTCTTTATGTATAGGAAGTGTAACAATAGCATCAGCTTTTTTATCTTCACAGAGTTTGACACCATTCATAAAAGAGTCATAGGAGTATTTTCCACTCTCTTTTGCAATAGAACCTGCTTTTATGGTAAAGTCACCGGCAACTTCATAGAGTTCAAAATCTTGGGGAATTGAAACATGCAGAAGTTTTGCTGCTTGAGAGAGTAGTTTATGATTTATGCAGTAGATCGGATGGCAGAGTTGAGATACCTCTTGATGTGCTTTAAGTGCTATCTCAATACCGACTCCATTGAGATCACCTACGCTTATAGCTATAGTTGGTTTTTTCATCGAGTTGTTAACCGTTTCATCTCTTGAATTGCTTGAGCCAAACCGGTAAAAACAGAACGAGCGATGATACTTTGACCAATATTTAACTCTGTAATAGCCTCAATTTGCATAATTGGTTCTACATTATGGTAGTTGAGTCCATGTCCAGCTGCTACTTCTAGCCCTATTTTTTTTGCATGCAGTGCTGCTATGTTTATATCGTGTAGTGCTTTTTCTAAACGTACTTCAAGTTCATTACGAGGAAATCTAAGCTCTTCTACTGCATGGTTAGAGTAGGGAAGATTTGAGTGTAACATTGCAAATAAATTAGAGTAGAGCCCTGTATGGAGTTCAACCATTTCAGCACCTAACTCTTTTGATCGCTCCATAGCTTCTATTGTAGGATCGACAAAGAGTGAAACAGGAACAAGTGAATCATGGAGTTGTTCAATAGCATACTTGATTGCATCTTCATATCTAAAAACATCAAGTCCACCCTCTGTTGTAACCTCTTCACGTTTTTCAGGAACAAGTGTCGCACGATGTGGACGTAATGAAGCTACTATATTTAAGATCTCTTTGTTTATAGAACACTCTAAATTAACAGGAAGTTTTGAGTGTTCCAAGATGTTTTTGACATCACTATCTTGTATATGACGTCTATCTTCACGGAGATGAATTGTAATCTGTTGTGCTCCATTTTCACAAGCTACATAGAGTGCTTGGAGTATATCAGGATCATTAACACGTCTTGCCTCACGCAATACTGCAACATGGTCAATATTTACGCCTAAAGTCATTTTACGCATCTCTTTTATCCTCTTGCATAATTTTGTTATAAAAGTTCAAATAGTTTTCTTCAAGATTTTCATGGTCCATTGGAGTACCGACATAGACTTCTACAGTGTAGGGATCGCGGTAGGGAGAATTTTTAAATACCTCTTCATTTTTACCTTTTATATAGACGGGAACAATTTTAAGGTTGTTTGCTTTGGCAATTTTTTGTGCACCACTTTGAAATTTTTGAATGCCATCACCTTTGAATCGTTCCCCTTCTGGAAAGATATAGAGATTCATATTATCGACTTTTGAGAAGATCTTTTTTATTGTCTTAAAAAAGTTTAAAAGACCGCGTTTATTTTCAAGATCAACAGCAATACAGCCGCTGTATTGAAAAAATTCACCATAAATAGGATCTTCAAAAAGCTCCTGTTTTGCTATCCATGTACCATTTTTTTCATAGCGTGAGAAGATATTTTCCATCACTAAAATATCTAAAAGGGATCGGTGATTGATGGCATAGAGAATTTTGTCCTCTTTTGGTAAGGTTCCGTTGAGTTTCACTTTGATATTTAAAAAATCGAGAACCTGATTAGAGTATTCACCTCGTGCTTTTGAGAGTCTTTCATATCCGTACTTCAGTGTAATGAATGGATGAAAATAGCTCTCTTTAAAGATCTTTTTGTATTTGAGACCAAGCTCAAACATAAAGATATATTTTCCTAAATCTTTTAGCATATAAACCTCTTTCTTAAAAAGAAAATTATAGCTAAAGATATTTAACATACAAGTCTCTATTATTGAAGAAAATGAATACATTTTGGTTACAATTGAAGCCAGAAGGGCTCTAAAGAGGGCTAGTTTAAGTCTATTTTTTACATCAAAGGTATAAAATAGAGTATAGAAGAAGGATAGAGATATGAAGTCAGCTATATATACGGCACATGACACTTTTGATAAAAGCTCCCTAAAAGTAGTAGTCAAGGGACTCTATGAAGATATTCACAATGGATTTGGTTCCTATGATTATCTCCTTTTTGCGCTTCCTCCTACTGTAAATATAGAAAAAGCTTCTCAATATATTACGCAATATTTTCATACAGAAGCGTTTCTGGTTTTTCACGCTATTGAACATTTCAATAATGAAAAAATTGTTAAAAACAGTTTAAGCGCCTGCTGTTTGCAGTTCCAAAAAAATGCTTCACTGAAACCTTTTTGTATTCCTGATATTACAGAAAAGGGAAGTGTTGAGAAGGTAAGTCATTATCTTAATAACAATCGAGATAAATTTCATATTGTTTTAGCTGGTTTATGTGATGGAGAAGTAGGTTCTTTTGTCGAAGAAATTTCTCAAAAATTAAATTATACACCTATAGATAATATCGTGGGCGGTGTCTCTTCCGGTATTAATAAAGAGGGGAAACTGCAAGCGTTTCAATATATTGGTAAAAAATTGATAGAACATGGTTTTATTCTCCTCTCTTTTTCGAATATAGAGGCCTGTATTGATGTTGCACTCGGTTTTAAGGCTTATGGTATTACGTATGAGATCACAAAAGCCAAAGGGAATAAACTCTATAGTGTTGATGATGGCAAGAGCTTCTCTTATATTGCAAAAAAGATGCTCAATGCTTTGGAAGGGGAGTTTGATATCAGAAACCTCTGGTACTCTCCATTGAGTATTCTCAATGCACAAAATGGCTATGTTGAGACAGTGCGAACGGTTGCAAATATTCAAAATAATTATGTAGAATTTTTTGCTCCGTTAAAAGAGGGTGATTTTTTTAAACTCTCTTTTGCAACACCCAAAGATCTGTTAAAAACAGATAAAGAGGTTGCAACATTTCTTCATAAAAAAATGTCAGAACCAGAACTTGCATTTAACTTCTCCTGTATTGCACGTCAATATGTTTTAGAAGATCAACACGACAAAGAGTCTGCTATTTATGTTGAAAAATTTAATACCAACCTTTTTGGATTTTTTACATTTGGAGAGATTGGACCTGATAAGATGCAAAAGAAATTGAAATTTTATAATGAGACATCACTTGTTGCTGTAATGAGGGAAAAATGAGAGAAGATATAAAAATACAACTGCTTCAAAATATGCTTGAAGAGGTGACAAAAAAATATGATTATTTTATATCACAACAAAATGAAAAGATTAAAAAAACTTTTGAGCTGGCAGTACGAGACAGCTTGACAGGGCTTTATAACCGCCAATATCTTGATGAGTATGCACGACAGGCTCTAGGAAGAATAGAGCGTCATGAAAATACGATGGTATTGATATTTATCGATCTGGATAATTTTAAATATGTAAATGATACCTTTGGGCATGCACAGGGGGATGCCGTTTTAAAAAAAGTGGGCGAGATCTTTAAAAAAACTTTTCGTAAATATGATATTATTGTTCGTTTTGGTGGAGATGAATTTATAGTTTTAATTGAAAATAAAAGATATAATGCAAAAACATTAAAAGAGATTTTAGAGCTTTTTGTTGCACGTTTAGAAGAGAATTTAAAGCACTTTAATATCTCTGCCTCTTATGGTTGCTCATTTGCTCCAAAAGAGGGGCAGGATATTGAGAAGCTTATTGCCTTGGCAGATGAACGAATGTATCTGCAAAAGCAGGAAAAAAAAGCTAAAAGATAGTATTTTTAGCTTTTTGTTTTTTTGAGTGTCATCTCCGTCTCCATAATTCGGATCTCGTCATCGGCATGAATCCGAATTTTATCATCGGCTTTTAGTTTACTCTTCTCTATTTTATCTGGATAATTAAAATGATTGAGTATATGTTTAATGGTATTGATGCGTGCTTTTTTCTTATCATCGGAACGAATAACTGTCCATGGAGCAAACTCTGTATGAGAGGCAAGAAGCATAGAGTATTTTGCAATGGTGTATTTATCCCATAAGCCTTGTGATTTTTCATCAACAGGGGAGAGTTTATACTGTTTGAGTGGATCGGTTCTACGTTTGTCAAAACGTCTTTTTTGTTCATCTTTACTCACTGAAAAGTAAAATTTAAAGATATTGATGTCGGAATTTACAAGCATCTTCTCAAATTCTGGCACTTCATGCAAGAACTCTTTATGTTCCTCTTGCGTACAAAATCCCATTACCGGTTCAACGCCTGCACGGTTATACCAGCTTCTGTCAAAGAGTACAATCTCACCGGCGGCTGGAAGGTGTTGCACATAACGTTGAAAGTACCATTGTGTCTTTTCTATGTCACTTGGTTTATCAAGTGCTACAACACGGGCACCACGAGGATTGAGATGTTCGGTTATACGTTTGATGGTACCGCCTTTTCCGGCAGCATCACGTCCTTCAAAGATCATCAGCACTTTTTTACCGGTATCTTTGACGTAGTTTTGCATCTTCAGCAGTTCTATTTGGAGGCGTTTGAGCTCATTTTCATACTCTATGGTCTCTTTTTTTTTCCAAACAGCAACTCTGTCACCTTTAACATGTTTTACTCTTTTTTCTTTATTTTTACTCATAATTCACCTTTGCTTCATTATAAAACTTTCAACTTTAAAAAGAGTTTGAAATGAGTCCATTGAGTTCTTTTACATCATGAGTGTTGGCAAAACAACTCATTTTTCCACAGATCATATAGTCATTACGCTCTTCACTTTTATAGAGTACAAAAGGGTAGCGGATCTTTGCAAGTTCATATGCATTGTCAGTGAGATTACTTAGAGAACTTTTGATGACTCTATCTTCTTTGATATAACGGATGACTTGTGTAAGCATATATGGATAGTAGATCGGGCGTCTTCCTAACTCATAAGAGTTATACTCCATCGTCTTAAATGCAAAATGAGTATATTTTTCATCTTCAAGCAGTGTTGCAATTGTAAGCATACAATCCACCATAATAGAGACAGAAGATGTGTAAGTGTTATCTGTTACTTCTGCTTTGACACTAAATTCACCATCACTAAAGTTCCATAAGCCTTTGTCATAGAAGCGTTCAAGTGCTTTGTTTATAAGTTTATGGGCAGTGATAAGGTGCATCTCATCTTGCGTATATTTGTAAGCGCTTAAGAGTGCTTGTGTCAAGAAGGCATAATCTTCTAAAAATGCTTCTACTTTTGGCTCTTTATGGATGAGTGTTGTATGGTAGAGTTTTTCATCAATGTACATTGTCTCAAGAAGGAGATCTAAAGATTTTGTTGCCATATCACCATATTTTGCATCAACGACTCCAAGTTTAAAGAGGCTGTTGATAAGCATTGCCGACCATGATGTTTGTACTTTTTTATCTATAAAAGGGTACTCTTTTTTGGCTCTAATGTTTTGAAGAATGATTTTTACATCACTAAACCACTCCGGTATTTCATCCTCAAAACGGACAATACTTTTGCCATTTTCAAAGTTGCCATGGTGCGTAATACTCATTGCTTCACACATTTTTGCTGCATCATTGTATCCTGCTTCGCTGAGTGCCGTAAAAACCTCTTCATAACTATATACAAAGTATGTTCCCTCTTTACCTTCACTGTCTGCATCACTTGCAGAGTAGAAGAGTCCATCTTCGCTCATATAGTTATGCCAAAAATCTGCAATTTCACGTGCAGTTTTGAGATAGTTTTCATCGTTATAAAGAAGATAAGCATCTGTATAAACAGCAGATAAAAGAGCATTATCATAGAGCATCTTTTCAAAGTGAGGGATAAGCCATTTTTCATCAACACTATATCTACAAAATCCACCATCTACAAGATCATACATTCCACCTTTTGTCATATTTTCTAAGGTAGTCGTAATCATCGCTTTTGCACTCTTGTCATCATAGAGTCTATCTATGACCAAAAGAGCATGGAGTGTAGTTGCGTGAGGGAATTTTGGTGCTACAGAGAAGCCGCCATGACGAGTGTCATAGTTGCTTTTTGCCTGCGTGAGAAAAGGTTTGTAAAACTCCTCTTTGAGAACTGTTGCCTCTTTTGGATGTTGGGGCTGTTTTATGAAGCTCTCGATCTCATCTGCATTTTTTAAGATGTCAGCATCATTGGCAGCTACTTTACGTGCTATGAGTCTTGTCAATTCTATAAAACCCATACCTTCAATGCTTCCCTGCTGGGATTCAGGTGGAATGTAAGTTCCTGCAAAAAAAGGTTTGTTGTCCGGTGTAGCAAAGATGGAAGTCGGCCAACCACCTGCACGACGGTTTAAGAGCATATAGACCTCTTGGTAGTACTTGTCAATATCGGGACGCTCTTCACGATCAACTTTGATGGAGATAAAGCCCTCATTTAAAATGTCGGCACATACTTGATTTTCAAAGACTTTCTCTTCCATAACATGACACCAGTGACATGATGAGTAACCGATACTGATGAAGATAGCTTTGTTCTCTCGTTTTGCCGTTTCAAAGGCTTCATCACACCAAGGCCACCAATCTACAGGGTTCTCTTTGTGTTGTTGCAGATAGGGGGAGTCTGCATTTGCTAATCTGTTTGGCATTATAATTCTCTTTTTTTATTGAAGCATAGGAAAAAAGCACTAATAAATCCCTTAAGAGTTTTCAAATAAAAATAGTTTTATAAATTTCATAATAAAGATTATGTTATTATTATTTTTATAAGAAGAGGATATATATGAAGAAAATTTATATTGCGGGACCGGATGTATTTGAATCAGATGCTCTACAAAGAGGAGAGAAGTATATTGCGTTATGTGCAAAATATGGTTTTATCGGACTCTATCCATTAGATAATATTGTTGATTTTTCTCAACCAAAACAAAAAATTGCACAGGATATTTTTCTTGCTAACAGAGCTATGATTCAAGAGGCAGATATTGTGATTGCAAACTTGAATGCTTTTCGTGGTAAAGAGGCAGACAGTGGAACGGTATGGGAGTGTGGATATGCTTATGGACTTGGTAAAGAGGTTTATGGTTATATGCAAAACAGACAAGACTATTGCGACTCTTTTGATGCAGATGAAAAATGTATAAAAGAGGATGTTATTGTTGATGATAAGGGGCGTGTTATTGAAGATTTCGAACACCCTATTAACCTTATGATTGCCTGCTCTGTCGAAAAGATATTACAAGGTGATCTTCAAACTGTGTTAGAGTATTTAAAAAAATAATGCTTATGGTAAATAACAGACTTTTTTTTCTTCTTATTTTCTTTGCATCACTGCTCTATGGAGTACAAACTCACAATGAAAAGCTCCAACATGTTTCATTGCAGCTTCACTGGAAGTATCAGTTTGAATTTGCAGGTTTTATTGCAGCAAAAGAGAAAGGCTTTTATAAAGATGCCGGTTTGGATGTTGAACTGCGTGAATATCAAGATGGTATTGATATTGAAAAAGATGTTCTTAGCGGTAAAGCCACATATGGGATCTATAACTCTTTAGCATTTTTAGAGTATTTACGTGGTAAGCCTTTGATGCTGATCTCCTCCTATTTTAAACGTTCAGCGCTTGTTATTTTGACAAAGCCGGATATTAAATCTCCAAAAGATTTAGCATTTAAACGAGTTATGGCGGCCACTAAAGAGGACTTTGAGCTTAATTTTGGTCTCTATTTACATGGGTATGGTGTCAGTGTTGATGATATAACGCTTGTGCCAAACAGTTTTAATGTTAAGGATTTTGCAGAAGGTAAAGTGGATGCTATGACCGCATTTGTCTCTAATGAGCCTTATAAACTTGATGCAATGGGGGTGAAATATAATGTTTTGGATCCCAGTGATGATAATCTTTTTATTTTACAGTTAGAACTTATTACATCAAAAAAAGAGGCACAAGAACATCCGCAACGAACAAAAGCATTTCGTGATGCTTCTTTAAAAGGATGGCAATATGCGCTCAATCATAAAGATGAACTCGTTTCTATTATTGCAAACAAATATCAAAAGCATATCTCCAAAAAGAGTTTAAAACAAGAAGCTGATGCTGTTCAAAAATTGATCTTGCCCTATACCTATGAGTTGGGTTCTATTGATAGAAACTTTTTAAAAAAACAAGAAGAACTCTTTATCAAAGAGTATAATATTACCGATCCTAAGAGTCTTGATGGCTATATTTTTACAGCTGAGCATAAAAATGATGAAAAATTACAATTGAGTGCGCAAGAGTTAGCCTATATTAAAAAACATAAGAAGATTAATATCTGTATTAATTATGATCTTTTCCCGTTAGATGGCATTAAAAATGCAAAAATGCAAGGAGAGATGGCAGATATATTCTCATTGATATCAAATATGACTTCAATACAATTTATGCCTATTGCTTCATTTTCAGAAAAAAATCTCAAAGAGAATTTACAGCAAAAACGATGTAAGCTTTTGAGTGTTTTGCCAACGGATAACCAGTCGTGTACTATGCTCAAGCCAACAAAACCGTTTAGTGTAACAACATTTACACTTTTGGCAAAACTCAACCGTTCTTTTATCGATGATCCTACACTTTTAAAAAAGAAGATATTGCTTGTGCAAAAGGAGTCGTTTAAAAAATATCTCAAAAAGATCTATCCCTATTTACATATAAAAGTAGAAGATAATAAAAATCAGATGGTTCAGGATATTTTAAATTCAAAAGCATATGCCATTGTTACTCTTGATGAGCAGGCAGACTACTTTATTGACAAATATGGCTATGGAAAATTGAAAATAAATGGATTTTTGGCAAAAGAGCATCCTATTGCTGCAAGTGTCGGGGTGCAAAAAGATGAACCTATTTTATATAATATTATTCAAAAAGCGCTTAAGAAGATCTCAAAAGAGAAAATAACATCTATTCGTAATTCATGGAGAATAGGACGATATCAGACAAAAACCGATTACTCTCTGGCTCTGAAAATTCTGCTCTTTATGGGTATTGTTGTGATGATTATGATCTATTATCATAGAAAACTCAAAAATTTCAATAAAGAGCTTGAGAAACAGGTTTATGAGAAGACAAAAGAGCTTCGTAAAATTAATGAGTCTCTTGAAGCAACAGTTGAGGAGAAAATTGATGAGCTTATAAAAAAAGATGAAATTCTTACGTTGCAGTCAAAACAGGCTGTTATGGGAGAGATGATCAGTATGATTGCACATCAGTGGCGACAACCACTCAATACAATTACCTTGCAAATTTCAAATATTCAACTCAAAGAGATGATGAGTTCTTCAGTCACAAAAGAGGAACTTTTGGAGATATTAAACGATATAAGCAGTACAGTGGTCTATCTCTCTAATACTATTGATGATTTTAAAACCTATTTTCGACCGGAAAAAGAGGCAAATAGAGTTAGAATAGGTGAAATTATAGACAAAGCAACCGGTTTTGTTGAACCACGGATTCAAGCCAATGCAATTCATTTAGAGTGTAGTGGCAGTTTAAATACTGTTGTAGAAGTTTATACAAATGAATTGATTCAGGTGATACTTAATATTTTAAATAATGCTATTGATGCGTATGAGGAGGGCAATGCGGAACATAAAGTGATCGCTATTGATGTGCATGCGGGAGAGAAACGTATGGCAATTATGATCTCGGATAAGGCAGGCGGCATTGATGAGAAACATATGAAAGAGATCTTTGATCCATACTTTAGCACCAAAGGTAAAAACGGTACAGGATTAGGACTTTATATGTCTAAAATGATTATTGAAAAACAGTTTGGCGGTACTATTCGTGTTCTTTCAAAAGAGGGAACAACCTGTTTTATTATAGATATACCTAAATACGTCCACTCTTTACCATTGAAAGAATCAGAGGAATATTGACGCCATCATTGTAAAAGCCCTCATCGTGACAAGCTTCGCACTTGTCACCAATGGGCATTGCCTCATTTTCCAAGATCTCTTTGAGTGTCGTGAGGTTGTTCTCTTTTATACATTTTGCTATATCTTCAACCGTGAGTGAGTTACACACACATACTTCTGTCTCTAAATCTATTTGCATAATTTACTCTTATTTTCTTTTTTAATATTATAATACATTTTAACTATATTCAAAGGTATCAAGATGAAAATTTTTCAAAGAGTCTCTCTCTTTTTGCTTCTTTTTGCATTAACAGTGGAGGCCGCCTCGTTTTTAATGCCCGATCAGGCATTTAAACCCTATGCAAAAGTGAATGATAAAGCAGAGATAGTAGCAGGTGTGAAAATAGCACCTGAAATCTATCTCTATAAAGAGAAACTTAAAGTAACAATTGTTTCTCCTAAAACAGTTCAAATTGCTAAAATTGATGCACCAAAAGCGGTAGATCATATGGGAGATGCCGTCTATTTTAAATCACCAGAGTTTATTTTGCATCTTAAAAAAACAGATGCGCTCCATAATGTTCGTGATATAAAAGTAAAAATTTCCTATCAGGGGTGTTCTGAGCAAGGGCTCTGTTATGAACCGACGGAAAAAATATTTGATTTACATATTAATAGTAATAAAGTTCAAACAGCAGCAAATCTGCAATCATTACAGCCTTTGCAATCATTGAAACAGGATCAGAACTCTAAAAAGCGATCAAAAACAGATCTGATTGCAAATACTATAAAATCGAGTAGCTTTTTTGTTGTTATGGCAACTTTTTTTATCTTTGGTCTGCTGCTTTCGTTAACACCATGTGTTTTTCCTATGATACCGATTATTTCAGGTTTGATTGTATCGCAAGGGGAGGGGTTGACAACGAAAAAAGCCTTCTTACTCTCTGTGGTCTATGTCCTTGCTATGGCAGTTGCCTATACAATTGCAGGTGTTTTAGCAGGACTTTTTGGAGCTAATTTGCAAGCTGCTCTGCAAACACCTTGGGTAGTCTATAGCTTTTCAGCTCTTTTTGTAGCACTTGCTTTTTCTATGTTTGGTTTTTATGAATTAAAACTTCCTGATGCACTGGTTTCCCGTGTCTCAAAAAATTCAAACCGCAGCGGTTTTATAGGTGTTGCCATTATGGGATTTCTCTCTGCACTGATTGTTGGGCCATGTGTTGCCGCACCACTTGCAGGTGCCTTGGTATATATTGGACAGACTGGGGATGCACTTCTTGGCGGATCGGCACTTTTTATTATGAGTATAGGTATGGGACTGCCTTTAATTGTTGTAGGTGTAAGTGCCGGTAAATTTATGCCAAAACCGGGTGCATGGATGACAATGGTTAATGCAGTTTTTGGAGTTATTATGCTTGGTGTAGCAATTTGGATGCTGCAAAAAGTTGTTTCAGCAGAGATAACAACACTTCTATTTGGAATGCTTGGAATCGGTTTTTCACTCTATCTTGGCGCTTTTGAAAGAGAGGGGCATATTTTTAAACGTTCTGTGGCTCTCATTCTTTTTCTCTATTGTGTGGCTCTCTTTATATCGGCACTTGCAGGTGCGGCGAGTATGACAGAACCGTTGGCATTTTTAAAGACAAAAGAGATTACTGTTACATCAGAAGGTGAAACAAAATCAAAACTGCATTTTACAAAAATAACCTCTTTAAATGCTCTCAATGCGCTTTTAAAAAAGAGTCGAGGCAAAAAGGTACTTTTAGATTTCTCTGCTGCATGGTGTACAGCGTGTAAAGAGCTTGAAGAACGTACTTTCTCAGATCCGAAAGTTATTGCAAAACTGCAAGATTTTGTTTTGATTCGTGCAGATGTAACTCAAAATGGTGCTGATGAAAAAGCACTTTCAAAAGCCTACGGTGTTTTTGGTCCTCCTGCGGTTCTCTTCTTTGACAAAGAGGGTAAATTGATGAATGAACAAACTATTATCGGTTTTGTTGAACCAAAAGAGTTTTTAGAACATATAGATTTTTAATTAGGGTATATATGGGTATAATTCGATATACCCATATAGGATTATAAATGTCTGCAATTACAATTAAACCAAACAATCACCGAATTTATCAAGTTCCAAATAACAAAAAAATTGAACTTATCAACAAGATCATAGATGAAAACAGTTCTGAAAATATTGTTGTCGTTTGTGCAAATGCTCCACAAGAACTGCAAACAAAGCTTGCAGATCAAAGCATACGTGTTGTGGAAGACAGAGAGCTAGTCAAAGATAAAGATCTTCGAACAGATTTTCTTATCAGTTATGATATGCCAATAGAGGCTATTGTCTATATTGAGCGCGTAGGACGTGCAAACGAGAAGGCTGTTATGCTTTTAGATGAGCAAGAACAAAAACTTCTTTATAAAATAGAGATGCTTTTGGGTCGTGCTATCAAGCAGGAGAAGATTGAAGGTTTTGAATATCCGCAAAAAGTTAAACGTGAATTAGGTAAGCCTGTAAGAAAAAAGCTTACAAAAGAGGAGATCTCTGAGATCGCTAAAAAACGCTATGAAAAATCTACTCAGGAAAAACCAAAGTTTGACAAAGAGAAGTCTGAACGAGATGAAGCTAGAAAGCCCAAAAAAGAGTTTAAAAAAGATGACAAGAAAGACAATAAGTGGGCTAAAAAGAAGCCAGCCCCAAAAATGACCGGCAAAAAAATAGCTATTAAGGCAAGAAAAATAAAAGAGGATTAATCCTCTTGCAAAATCTCGGCAACCCTTTTTGAGCTGCCGTGCCCAAGATACTTACGCAGTGCTTTGGAATTGTCTAAAAAGTGTGAAGTGTCATAGGTTTCATAACTTTTTAAAAGATTCTCTACCGTTACGGCATCTTGTAAAAATTCAGGATGAATCTCTTCAGAGCGAAACTTATCAAACATAATATTTGCAAGTCCTACATGAGAGAGTTTGACAACTCTGCTGCCTATGAAATAATCAACTGCTTTGGCTTTGTAAGCCAAGATAAAAGGTGTACCGATAAGCGCAGCCTCAAGTGTTGCCGTACCACTGCAAATAAAGGCAAAATCAGCCTCTTTGAGTGTTTTGTGTGCATTATGTACGACTGCAAACCCCTTTAAATCTCCATAGAGCTCCGCTATATCTTCAGAGGAAAAGTATTCCGGGATGATCACCGTTGCTTTTGTGATATTTGAGAGTTTATGACGAACCTCTTTAAAGATCGGCATAAGGCGTTTGATCTCACCTTTGCGACTGCCGGGCATAAAGGTAATATGTTTTATCTTCTGAACTTCCTGCTCTTTAAACTCTGTTATCTGATCAAGCAGAGGGTGACCAACATACTCAATAGGTGCATCTTTTGGGTAGTAGGCAGGTTCAAAGGGTAAAATAGAACAGAGGTGATCAATGGTTTTTGCCAAAATGGGAATACGTTTTTTTTTCCATGCCCAGGCTTGAGGTAAAATATAGTAGATGATCTCTTTGTCGGGATACTTCTTTTTGATCTTTTTTGCAAGCGGAAGATTAAATCCCGAAGAGTCAATTAAGAGTACTTTGTCTGCTTCACGGGAGAGCTCTACCATCTCATCGGCAAGTTTAAAGAAAAAACGCAGTTTTTTTACGGCATCGACAATGCCCATAATTGCCAAGCTTCTGAGATCTACTATCGGCTTGCCGAGATCTTTGTCAAAAATACCTATAAACTCTGTATTTTCATTTAACTCTTTTTTGAGTGATTTGAGGTGAACATTTGCGGAGTGTTCGAGTGCAGAGACAAGAATTTTCATCAGTTTTAAGCCTTAATCATTTATAATGATGCAATTATATCGAAGGTGTACTGCAATGTTAATAAAAAATGCGATTGTGTGTGATGTAGAGGGTGAAAGAGAAGTTAATCTCTTGGTTGAAGATGGCGTAATTATAGCTATGGGGAATGATTTAGAGAGTGATGAGGTGATTGATCTAAAAGGTAGCTATCTACTTCCGTCACTTATTGATCTTAATGTTCGTCTTAAAGATGCACAGCTGAATTCAAAAAACATTAAAGCGATTGCAAAAGAGGCAAAAAAGGGTGGTGTAGGGCATATTGTTCTGAATGCAGACTCTACACCTGCTATAGATGATGAAGTAGTTTTAGAGTTTGCTCAAAACTCTATTAAAGCTATAGATGATATTACTATTGATCTGATGCTCAATGCTCTTAAAAGTGATATGACACTCTCTAATATTGCCATACTGCTTAAAAAAGGTGTGATAGCACCCTATATGAGCACGATTGCAAAAAATAATCTTGCTATTAAAATAGCTGAATATGTGCAAATGTATGGAGTGACACTCTTTTGTAAAGCAGAAGATAACTCTCTGATCTCTTCAGGTGTTATGCTTGATGGTGATGTGAGTTCACGTTTAGGACTTGCCGGTATACCAGAACTTAGTGAGGTATTGCATGTCTCAAGAATGATTGAAATAGCAAAATATTTCGATATTAAAATTCTTTTTAAATCGATTGCTTCACCGCGTTCGGTAGAGCTGATAGCCAAAGCAAAAGAGGAGGGTGTCCGTGTTGAATGTGAGGTTTCGTTGCATCATCTTATAGTATGTGATGAGGCCTGTGAAGAGTTTAACACAACGGCAAAATTAAATCCACCTCTTGCCTCACGTCAAGATATGTATGCATTACAAGAAGCTTTGAAAAAAGGTCTTATAGATACTTTAACAACACTGCATCAACCAAACTCACCGGTTAATAAAGAGGTGGCATTTTTTGATGCAGCCTATGGATGTGAAGCTCTGGCTGATGCTCTCCCTCTTTATTATACGAAACTTGTTAAGAGTGGCTTGATAAGTTTTAGTGAGCTTATAAAACTTACTGTTTTAAATCCTGCTGTAAATATAGCTAAAGAAGCAGGAAAAATAGAAGTCGGTACGCAACTCTCCGAACTTGTAGTATTTGATCCTACTAAGAGTTACAAAATTGTTAATCAGCAGTCACTCTATAGAGGTGAAGAACTTTTCGGAGAAGTTAGAGGGATCTAACTTCTCTTTGCATAAAACTCTTTTTTATACTCGGCAAATCTATCTTCTAAAATAGCCTCTCTTACTTCACGCATAAGATTAAGATAGTAGTGTAGATTGTGGATCGTTGCCAAACGGAAGTAGGCTATCTCACGTGCTCGAAAGAGGTGGTTGATGTAGGCTCGTGAGTATGTTTTACACGTTATACATTGACACTCAGGATCAATAGGGGCCGGATCTTCTTTAAACTTTGCCCCTTTGATGTTAAGTTTTCCAAAAGAGGTAAAGAGTGTTCCGTTACGGGCATTACGTGTCGGCATAACACAGTCAAACATATCGATGCCTCTCTCAATGTTCTCTATGAGGTCTTCGGGAGTTCCTACACCCATAAGATAGCGTGGTTTATCTTCGGGCATATATTGTGTCGTATGCTCTACCGTGTCATACATTTCGTTGTTAAGCTCACCTACACTCAGACCGCCAATAGCAAAGCCATCATAATCAAGGGCACACAACTCTGTAGCACTTTTTGTACGAAAGGCTTTGTCTGTTCCACCTTGGATGATGGCAAAGATGTTTTGATCAACTCCAACTCCCTCTTTTTGTTTGGCACGAAAATACTCTATAGACTCCTCTGCCCACGCGGTAGTTCGCTCAATAGAGAGCTTGATACGCTCCTGTGTGGCAGGAAGAGCCACTAGATCATCGAGTATCATCATAATATCTGAGCCTAAGTTGTGCTGAATATCGATCACTTTTTTTGGTGTAAAGAAGTGTTTGCTGCCGTCAATATGGCTGCGAAACTCAATACCGTCGGTTTTTGGTTTGCTCATATCTGAGAGGCTGAATGCCTGAAAACCGCCGCTGTCTGTTAAAAAGCTCTTTGGGTATTTTGTAAAACCGTGGAGTTTTCCCATCTTGGCGACTGTTTTGTCTCCGGGACGCAGGTACATATGGTAGGTATTTGCAAGAATAATCTCAGCACCGAGCATATCCAAAACATCATGGACATCAAGGCTTTTGACACTGCCGACTGTTCCGACGGGCATAAAGACAGGTGTTTTAATAGTAGAGTGTGCTGTTTCAATGGTGGCGGCACGTGCTTTGCCGCTTGTCGCTTCTAAAGTAAATTTCATAGGATTCTCAATTTTTATTTTTTGAAATTATAGCTGATTTTATACCCTGTTTCGACTTAAAAAAATGAAGCTTGTATCATCCTCTTGTTTTGGTACTTTTTTACAATATATATTTTGAAAATCTTGCTTGTTTTTTGCCTTTTTAAAGTCATCTTTGAGATATTGTGTATAGAGTTGTGTTCCATTATTAATACTACACTCATTGAGTCCATCAGTGTATATTAACATTTTTTCAATATTTGAGAGTGGTATGGTACTAATAATAGACTCTTTTGTATATGCTGCCATTGGTGTATTGTTAGCACGCACTTTATATACTGATTCATCGCTAAAAGAGGTGTAAAGTATTGGTGGCATGGAGAATATTGCATATTCAATCTGATTTTTATTTTTGTCAAAAACAAGGAATGTTGATGAAATAACTTCATTTTCCAAAAGATTTGGTGCAATAAATTTTAATAATTCTTGAAGCAGTGCATTGAGTGAAAAAGACCCTTCTTTTTCGTGTAACTTTTCAATATAATAGTTTACAAAAGAGCTACATAACATTGCGGTAACGGATGCAGAGATCCCTTTTCCCATACCGTCAACTAAAAAAATAAAATATTTTTCTTGTGAAATTTTTTTAATAATATAACTATCCCCACTTAAAATATCAAGCGGACTATAAAAGAGTTCACATCGAAAATCAAGTAGCTTTTTGCTCTCTTGGAGATCATTTTTTGCAACTGTTTTTTCTTTTTCAAATGTAAGATTTTCTTGATATTGACTATAGTGTAATTTTTCATTTTGTTCTTTAAAAATACATCGATCAACTATAGCAGATTTTACAGCTACATTAAAAGACGAAAAGAGATCAGCAGATGTAAAAGGTTTTTTTAAAAAACTTGTTATATGTAGATCAATAGCTTCTCTGAGCATATCTATACTCTCTAAAGCTGTTACCATAACAATTGGAATAGAAGCATCTATTTCACGAATTTTTTTACTCATCTCTAAACCATTTGCTCGAGGCATTTTATGATCTGTTAAAATAATATCAACAGGTTCTTTTTGGAAAACTTCAAATCCTTCAATACCATCTTTTGCAAAATAGACATTTTGAAACATAAGCGAAAAAAGATTTTTATAAATTTCAAGGACATCTTCATCATCCTCAACACAAAGGATGTTTAACTGTTTGTAGATATCTGATATATATTTATTGCTCATCTGGTCTCTCCAATATTATTGTAAACTCGGCTCCATCATCTTTATTACAAACAGATATGTCACCGTTTAGGTGCTCTTGTAAAATTTTCTTACTCATATAAAGACCAAGTCCTGTACCTTTATTTGAATCTTTTGTTGTGAAGTAGGGATTGAATATCTTATGAATGATCTTTTTATCAATGCCACCACCATTATCTGCTATTTTGATAATGCATTTATGATTTTTCGGATAGATACTGATTTTAATAAATTTATTCTTTTTTTGTACATCTTCTAATGCATCTTTGGCATTTGTTATAATATTAATAAAAATGTGCTCAAGTTCTTTTTTATAAACAAAAATACGTTTTTTTGTTGCGATATCAAGAGAGAGTTGAATACTGTGATTTTTGAGTTGGCTCTCAATAATATTGAGAATATCTTGAAAAATCTCTTGAAAAGTAGTGTACTCTTTTTGTGTTTCAGGTTTTGTAAAGTTCATAAAGTCATTGATTGTTTGTGACATTTTTTGTGTCATGTTTTCTATAAATTGTGTAGTTTTATGAACCTCTTCTTTTGTAAGGAGATCCATTTCACTTTGTATATTGAGTTTGATAACTGCAGAACTAATGGCATTGAGTGGTTGTCTCCATTGATGGGCAATCATATTGATCATTTCACCCATTTGCGCTGCTTTTGATTGTTGTATTAAAATAGCATTTTGCATACGCAATTCGGTAATATCAAGTGTCGTACCGACTATTTTGATAGGAACATCATTTTCATAGAGGAGTTTCCCACTCTCTATGAGTGTTAAAATTTTTTCATCATTTCTTTGTACTCGAATTTCAACTGAGTGGATCTGTCCGTCATTGAGCTTTTTTTGAATATCTAGAAGTTTGTCTCTATCTTCAGGCAGTACCATATTGAGATAGTCTAAATAAGAGGGTGGTTCTTTTTTTGGATCCATATTATAAATAGTATAACTTGTTTTTGACCAGCTAATTTTCATTGTTTGTAGATCCAGTTCCCATGAACCAAGATTAGACATCTCTTGAATCATCTCTAATGTATTGGTTTTTGCAGTAAGTTCATTACTTATACGCTTTTGCAGGAGTGTCTTTTCTTGTAATTCCTGTGAAGTGACACTGAGAATATGCATGAGTGCTTTGGTGGTATTATTCTCTTCATAAGGTGTTTTATGGAAATTGAGTTCGTTTGGTAGATCTGATTCAGATAGAGCAATAGTCGTCATCGTCTGATTTAAGAGTTCAGGTCTTGCATTTGTATAAAACTCTCCATATGTAAAAAATCCACTTGTTGGTGCAATTTTTGCAAAAGGCTCTATCTCTTGGTATATAAGATCAGGAATAAATCGTCGTCTTGCCATACATGAATATATAAAAAAGCTTTCTGTTGAGACCTTATTCATATTTGAGATCGGATTAGAAAGAATACTTTTTACTTCGCCGATACCAATATAGATCTCTTCTCCCTTCATAATATTTCCGGCAAAGGAGAGACTTCCGTCTTTATGCTTTGCAGTGACAGCTCTTGCTTTTTTAAAGCCATTGTTGTCTATAATAAGAGGAAATTCTATACCTGTAATAGGTAGTTTATTAGAAACACGTTCACCTAAATATTTTTTATAAAAATCTACAGCACTGATATTGTCTATAGTGTAAACACGGTTTTTTATAGCTTTAGTTACCTTGTGTTTGAGTCCAATGGCATTCCATCCAAAACTGTAAAAATTATTCACTGAGAGAACTTCTGAATTCAGTGAAACAGCTACTGCTCCACTATCATAAAGTACATCATTAATACCGACATAACATTGTTCAAATTTTGCATTGTCTGCAGATAGACCACCTGCAATTGTTATTTTTGGTTCTGCATTATAAATAGCTTCTAAAAACTCTTCTCCATTATAAGCAAGACCGTCAGCAAAAGCAATAATGAGTTTTGTTGTTGGTGTTATAAGTCGTTTCGCTAGTGTTAGTCCCGCTTCAAAACTATTTTTCTCGTTTGTATAGGCAATTTTTAGGCTTGTCTTTTCAAAAGTAGAAATAGTAACAACAGTTGAAAATGTTAAAACTTCTTTACCTGCAATCTCTCCATCGGTAGATGAAGTAATAATAACAGATTGTGAAAAAAGTTCTTTGAGTTCTTTTAAAACTGCTTGAATCTTGCTAGGCTCTTCTCCTGAAAAGAGTTGTATTAAAATAGCGTTTGCATTATTGATCTTCTCAAGACTTTCTGGGTCAATGATATTTTTGAGTTTATCCTCAATTTTGTAAATATAACTTTTCATTTAAATAACTTGTTTTTCATTCTAATACTCTTTTCTGTCATCATGGTCAATAATACTGCTTCTAAAATAAACTTTATCTTAAATTAGAACGTTCTAAGCACTTTTAGTGTAGAATTGTAAAATATTTTTTTAAAGGTGTATTAATGGCAACTATTGGTATGGGTGATATTAAAAAGAATGTTCGTTTAGTAGTAAACGGTGTTCCTTATAAAGTAGTAGAATTTCAACATGTAAAACCGGGAAAAGGTGCAGCATTTGTTCGTATGAAAATTAAAAGTTTTTTAAATGGGAAAGTTGTTGAAAAGACTGTTCATGCAGGTGATAAGTTTGAAGTACCTGAGATCGATTATAAAACAATGCAGTATCTTTATGATGATGGTGAAATGTATCAGTTTATGGATAACGATACTTATGATCAACTGGGTCTCTCATATGAACAGTGTGATGATGCTTCAAAATGGTTTAAAGATGGTGTGAATGTTGATATCGTTTTTTATAAAGGAGAAGCTATCTCTGTTCAAGCTCCTGAAATTATGGAGTTTGTAATTACAGATACGCCACCAAACTTCAAAGGTGATACTTCAAGTGGAAGTAAAAAACCTGCTACTCTTGAAAGTGGTGCAGTTATTCAAGTACCATATCATGTGCTTGAAGGTGATACTGTAAAAGTCAATACTGTTGATGGTGAGTATTTAGAAAAAGTAAAATAGTATTTTTTTACTGCAATTTTAGGGGAAAATAAAATGGGACTTAGCAACAAAGAACTGCCCAAGTTAGGCTTTTTGTACTTAGATTATGTATTACGTTTTTTTGATCACTCAAACTTTAAAGGGTGGCCAAATAAAATAGAGACAGTTGTTTATCATTGGAAAAATGATAAAGAGCGTTTCATTAAAGAGGTAAAGCGTAAGAAAATTGATGTTCTCATTGGAAATATTCCCTCAACGGCATATGAGACATTTCGCGAGATCGCTCGTGAGCTTCCTCATGTCCGTTTTATTCCCTCTTTAGATACACAGTTTTCTAACAAATCAAAAGAGAATGTAACACGTTTTGCATGGAAATACGGGCTTCCTGTTCCAAAGACATATATCTACTATAATCATGATAATGCCTATAAGTTCTTAAAAAAGACGAAGTACCCTAAAATTGTGAAAAAATCTTACGGACCATCAAACTACGGTGGTTATTTTGTTCATAAAGTTGACTCATACAAAGAGGCAAAAGAGCTTTTTGCAGAGAAAAAATACCATCCAATGTATTTTCAAGATTTTGTACCTATGGAAGCGGATA
>Ga0256843_1000049_pt1 | contig 97934 bp, 91 predicted proteins | sample AlvinellametaG_FD_191572 | JGI IMG/M metagenome (GOLD analysis project Ga0256843, IMG submission 191572) | Pompeii worm associated microbial communities from hydrothermal vent at the East Pacific Rise, Pacific Ocean - Alvinella | ecosystem: Host-associated > Annelida > Integument > Unclassified ... | reverse complement strand
ATAGTTTTTATACTCTTTGATTCCTACATTTCTACTGCCAGTTTTGATGCTTTGAAGCGGATTTAAATCTCTATCTAAAACCTCAACAGTCTTATTATCATAGTTTGCTACTGCTACAAAATTTTTGCCAATAATAAATCCAATTGCACTCTTTGAGGTTTTATACTCTTTTAGCTTTTTGTTATTGATTGGGTCAAACTTAATAATATATCCATCTCTTGTAATTGCATATCCATCTTTATCTCTAAACTTTACAACCGCATGGTTAAAGTTGTGCATATTTTTAATTTCACTAATTTTGTCCCCATCAATTACAGCTAAGCTTGAGTTTTCTCTCTCGACTACAAAAATTTTCTCTTTTGCATAGATTGATGAGGTAAGAATTGAAGCTAAAAGTAGAGCTTTTAGAGAATTTTTCATCATTTTTTATCCTTAAATTGAAGTATAAAATCAGTAATTGTCTGAAGCTGGGTAGAGTTTAAATCTCCAAAGCTTGGCATAGAGTTTCTTTTATATCCAAGCTTTTTGTAGGTGTGCTGTGGGTCTGCAATTTGGGCCATAATCAACTCTGGAGTTCTTTTATTTGCAATCTCCCTAAAAGATGGTCCAAAAGCTTCCGAGGTTTGGTGATGACAACCCCAACAGTAAGCTCTAAAAAGAGACTCTCCAGTTTGGTCTGCTGGTTCAGTTGCATTTAAATAAAGACAGAAACTCCCTATTATCCAAAAAATATTAATTTTTCTCATCTTTTCTCCTTTTAGGAGTATTATATCAATTAAACTTTACTTCGATTTTATCCAAGCCATCAAAGCCCTAAGCTCATACTCACTAAGCTTAATTTTATTTGCTAAAATCTCTTTAAAAACTTCATCTTTGCTTTTTCCTTTGAATTTCTCTTTTGCAATCTCACTACCAAAGAGCATTGGATAAAATCTCCTATTTTTGCAGATGAAGTTATATTTTCCAACTGGGATATTTGCTGGATAATCTTTCAACTCTTTAAAACTTTTTGTATCCCAAACAAGCAAATCTCCATCTCTATCGTAGATGCTTAGATAAGTATATTTTCCATCTCCGCTAAATTCAGCATGAATGTACTGTTTGCCTTTTTTGGGAATTAGCTTCTTAATTGAGTAATCCTTTTTATTTACAAGCACAAGCTCATCAGTTCCATTATCTACCCAAAGATATGGAGTTGCTGGGTGAGTTTTGACAAAAAATCCATCTCCTCCAATTGGAATCTCTTTTATAAGCTTCCAGTTATACATCTGCCAGATAGTAATAAAATCAGATTTTAGATGCGGAGTTGCAAAGTAAAACTCTCCATCTTTATACCAGTAAGTAGCTGAGAAAAGATGAGGCATCCCATTCATCTTATGCTCAAATACCATATTCATATCTTTTGTGTCATAGACTCTTAAGAGTTTTCCTCTCCTTGCAGTTGCAATCAAGAATCTATCAAATGGATCAATAAAAAAATCTTCAATTGGTTCATCTATCTTTTTGTAACTTGTAGAGAGAGTTTTAGTATCTACAAATCCAACCAAAGGTTTATCTCTGTAGGTAAAAATCATCTCATCTTTAGTGTAAAAGTCATAAATTGCACTAACTTTTCCTTTTAGTGGAGTAATTTTAATTGGTTTTAGACTCTTTGTATCAAAAATTACCAACTGCTCTGGAAGCAAACAAGTAGTAAATCCATACTTTCCATCTCTTGAGAGAGAAACATTTCTAAGATAAATACACATTCTCTCTTTTGCTACTCTTCTTCCCTCTTTGAGAGAGTATTTCTCTACCACTCCATCTCTTGTTGGGATAAAGATATTCTTAGCCTTTGGAAATTGATACTTGATTCCTCCGTGGACATTTTTTAGAGGAAACTTATCCAAAATCTTCTCATCCTCCATTATCCAAACTTTTCCAGCTCCTCTTTCTACTACTGGAGTTACATTTTTTATATCTTTAATCCCTAAATCTTTTTTTGTATCATTAAACTCTACAAGAGACTTTTCAATCTCATCTTTTCCCCACTTATAATTTTTTAGATTTGTTGGAGATTTGATATATCTTGCAATTGCAAGTAGTTCTCCAGTTGAGAGGTTTGTAAATTTTGGCATTAGAGTTTGGTCAAATCCATCTCTTATTTTTGATATTAAATCTTTGATTTTATACTTTCTAAGAGTGCTTGGCAGAAGTGGAGGTCCAGAGATTCCAATTCTATCACTATGGTGGCATCTTGCACAGTGAGTTAGATATAACTCTTTTCCAATATCTTTTTTCTGAGTTGCTTCAAGTTGATGAACAGCTAAAGCATTGTCTAATCCCAAAAGCTCAAATACTAAAACTAAAATTAAAAATATAATTTTTTTCATCAAGAAAACTCCAAAGAATAAATTAAAAAGATTATATCTATAAGAAGATTTGAAAAGCTTTAGAGTTTTGCTAGGAAGAGTTTATTTTTTATTTCTCCCCAAAAAAGGGGAGAACAAGATCTATCTATTAATAGATGTCATCCATTGTATTTGTTACATTAAATTTACCAGTTGGAGTAACAATTCTTGGATCTTTGATAACTTTTTTAAGTTTTAGAGTATTTGCATCATATACTAAGATAGGAGTTGGCTCAAGCTTGTTACCCCAAATACTTGTCCAAACTTCAGTTCCATCTGCATTAAATTCAAAGTGAACTGGCCCTCTTGCTTTAACCTCTTTCCCATCTTTTGTTTTAGCTGGTTTTAGGTACTCTTTTGGAATTTTAATTGTTTTTACAACTTCAAGTTTATCTTTATCAATTACATAAATTTGAGTTTGAAGCTCTCTATTTGGATTAACTGGACGATCTGCAAAGATATATTTACATTTTGGATGAGTTTTTACAAAAAGGTTTCCTCCACCTTCACCTGGAAGCTTAATTTTCTTAACAACTTTCCAAGCATTTTTTGGATGACCTTTAGGATCTGTTCCAATTGCTACAATATCATTACTTCCAATGTGTCCTGTAATCCAAACTGGTCCATACTCTTTAGAATTGACATTTGCTCCTCTTCCTGGATGCGGTTTAACTCCTTGAGAAGGGATTTTTGCTACAAGTTTACCCTCTTTTGCATCAACCACACAGATTGTATTTCTTGCATTTGCAGCAACTAAGAAATATCTCTTAGAGCTATCCCATCCACCATCGTGTAAGAATCTTTCTGCTTCAATCATCTTAATTGTTGGGTTATGAACATCAGAATAGTCATATAACCAAACTTGACCAGTCTCTTTAATATTAATAATCCACTCAGGCTTATAGTGATTTGCAACAATTGATGCAACTCTTGCTTCTCTATGGAACTCTTCTGTATCATAAGTGTAACTTGCAGTTGATACTATTTTTAGTGGCTCAAGAGTTTTACCATCTAAAGTTACAATTGAAGGTGGCCAGTAACATCCAACTACAGCATATTTCCCTTCATAACCTTTATATTTAGATGTATCGATACTTCTTGCATCGTTACATACTCTAATTTCAGAAACAACTTTTGGCTCTTTCATCCAGAGGTCAATTACTTCAGCTTTTCCATCTCTACCAATTGCATACATATATCTACCATCAGCAGAGCTTCTTAGAATATGAGTTGCAAATCCAGATGGAACAACAGTAACTACCTCTTTTTTGTCTCCATCAATAATTGCAACTTTACCAACATCTCTTAATACTACACCAAAGTAGTTTTTCCAGTTTCTATCAGTTTCAGGTTTTGTTGGTCTCTTATCAACTGGAACTTCAACTTTCCAACTCTTTTTCATATCTGCCATTGATTTTTCAGGTGGCATAGGAGGTGGAAGCTGAACATATTTTGCCATTAATTCTACTTCTTCTTTTGTTAACTCTCCTGATTTACCCCAACCTGGCATTCCTCCTGGTGTTCCATTATAGATAATCTCTTCAAGAGTCTTTGTTCCAAGATCTTTTGTTCCAGGAATTGTTGCACCTTTTTTAGTTTTATGAGCTTCAGGTCTAATCCAAGGACCAAGAGCACCTTTTCTAAGCATTCCATGACACCCTGCACATCTATCAAAATAGATTTGGGTAGCTTTTTTCATTTCTTCAGGACTTAACTTTACATTATCTCCAGCACTAAGAGCAGTAGCACCAAGAGCCATAGCCACTGCTACACTCAGCATCATCTTTAGCTTCATCTTCTCTCCTTATCTTAATTTTGCTAGTAGTTAGTCAATCTAAAGATTAGATCAACCAACTACTATTGTAAAGTTATTTTACTTTAATTTATCAAAAAATTATATGAGCTTGATCAATTTTCTTTTTCAAGTTTCTTTTTCTCACTAAAATAGATCCAAATCATTGGAAGCACAATAACTGTGTGCAAAAAGATTGTTAAAGTCAAAGGCCCTTGATTTAGCCATGCAAAAAAATTATCACATGCAATATCTGTACAAGTTTCAAACAACATCTTCTTCTCCTTTTTAAGCAGTTTGAGCTTTAGCCTCGGTAGTAGGTGCTACTTCTTTGTTAGTTTGAGTAGCTTCAGATCCAATTGTAAGTAGATCTAAAACTAGATAAACAAATCCAACAAAAGTAACTACACCCATAATTTCTCTCCAGGTTTGAGCTTGAATATACCATGGCAAGTTTTGAGCGGTAAAGAATGCATCCCAACCAGCTCCAAGTTCAGCTCTTTCGACCAATACTTGTTCATATCCAGCAATTGTTAGTGCAATTGTCATTCCAATTACACCAAAAGTAATCAGGAAAATTGCCATTTTAGATTTAAAAGTTGCTTTCATTCTCTTAATTCCATAAGCTTCTTGGATTCCAAGGTACATCATACCAATAAGAATTGTCGCATATGCTCCAAAGAACGCTAAATGTCCATGAGCTGCAGTAAATTGACTTCCATGAGTATAAATATTTACTTGTGGAAGAGTATGGAAAAATCCCCAAATTCCAGCACCAAGGAAGTTTCCAAAAGCATTAATTGTAATCCATGCCATTGCTGGACCATTTTTAATTGCACTATCTTCTCCTCTTGCTTCAGTATGTCCTTGCTCCTTACCCCAATCATAAATTACATGTACAAACATAGCAACAAGAGGAACAGGCTCTAGTGAACTAAATAGCGCTCCAATTTCCCACCAATACTCAGGTGTTCCAATCCAGAAGTAATGATGCCCAAGTCCTAATATTCCACTTCCAAATAGCATCAATACTTCAATCCACAGCCACATTTCAACAATTTCTCTTTTTGCATTGATAATTTTAATCAAAGCATAAGCAGCTAAAGTTCCTACAAATACTTCCCAAGTAGCTTCAACCCAGAGGTGAATTACCCACCACCACCAGTATTGATCTACTGAAATATTATCAGTAAAGAACATTCCAGCTAAATACAAACCAGCAAGTGCAAGCAAGTTTGCAACCATTACAGTCATAATTCCGGTCTTTTCACCTTTTAGGTAAGTGAAAAAAACATTTGCATAAAAGACTAAAACAACAGCGACAATTCCAAGGTCAGCCCATCTTGGAGCTTCAATATATTCACGTCCTTCATTAATAAACCAAATAGTAGACTCTTTTCCTGGTCCAATTTGAACAAAAATATAAACAAGAACCACAATTCCAACAGCTACTGTTAAAATCCAAAAAGCAATTTTCCCAAGCCCAATCATAAAAGGCTTTTCAATTCCAGTTTCATCTGGAAGCATTAAATAAACTGAACCAATCATTGCATAAAGCATCCAGACAACAAGAGCATTGATATGAACCATTCTTGCAACTGAAAAGTCAAAAATATTATATAAAAAGTCTGGATAGATAAATTGTAATCCAGCAATTAGCCCCATTAATAATTGAGCACCAAAAAGAACAATAGCCACTCTAAAATACATCATCGCTAACTGTTTAGATGGAGATGATGCAAATGGATTAGTCTTGATACTATTTAGCATAGGTGCCTCCTGTTTCATATTCTTTTGCAGTTTTGGAGAAACCTCTAGGGTATCCGTTTGTATCGATTGAACTCATATGTTTCAAAAATGCTACAAGAGCTTTTGCTTCTTCTTCTGTAATATTAAGATTTGGCATTTTCCTTGTATGAGTTGCATATTTTCCAGGATGCATTAAAAACTCAGCAATCCCTTCTTCTTTTGTAGGTTTTCCAAGATATGCAAGTTGTTTCCATTTTGGATCAAGCCAAGCTTTTGTAAGATCAGGAGCATAATATGCACCATTTCCAAGAAGAGTATGGCAGTTCATACAGTTTTTAGCCTGAGAAGTTAATTTTCCTTTATGAAGAAGCTCTCTTGCTTCTTTTTCACTCCACTCTTTTCCAAAAAATTTTTCTTTAGCACCAATTACAGGTACTTCAAGACCTCTTTTTGCATCATATTTGTAATCAATTTTATGATTAATTACAGTTGGAGCTGGAATTCTTCTTTTGATTCCTTTTTCAAGCTCCTCAGCAGTTCCCATTCTAAGCTGTCCCATTGTATCAAAAGTCAGCCAAATCAACATAATTGTAGAAAAACCAGTTACCCAAGCAGCAGACCTTCGCCAGAAGCTGATACTTGTCCAGACTGAAGCTTTTTTCTCAGCCATTTTTCCCCCTTTTTGTTAGTTTGGATCTTGTTTTTTATCCTCATATCTCTTTTCTGATTCACTAACTAAGTAAAAATAGAGATGAGGAACAAACAAGTAAGCGATCATAGTAATCATTAACACTTTTGTAGTATAGTGATTACTATGAATTAAAATAGCAAGTTTATACAGACTAAAAGTCTGTAGCCCCCACAACAGATAGCCAAGAGGCATCCATTTTTTAGAGATAAATTTCATTTTAGCCAGAGTAATTGCTCCAGCATATCCTACTCCAAAAATTAATACAAGTGTGGCATAGATAAAAATTGGTAAAAATTCATTTGGAGCTAACTCTGGCCAATTTGCAAAACTTCCCATAACAGACTCCTTTTGGCTATATGCTTTTAGAAGCACACACAAATTATGACAATTTTTAAAGCTTTTAATATTGATGCAAATCAACTCTCATAAAAAAAATTAAATACTCTAAAAAATTAATCTTCGACAATACATCTTGCGGTATAAAATGGTCTAATATAATGAGGAGATACAAATTCATCACCTCTTAACTCCCATTCTCCAAGCTTTTTATTGATTTTTATAGATTGAGCCATACTTCTAAACATTCTACTTTCACAAAGTACCGTTTTACCGCTTTTAAAAGCTTCTTTTACAGCCTCCATTCTTGTGTATGTAAAATAGAAATGTAATCCAATAGCAATTCCTAAGACCATTCCAACGCTAATTAAGCCTTTTTTGGGAGCATTTTTTGACATAAAAGGTCTTGTTGTAACAAAAAGTGTTACTAAAAGTATCATGGCAGCTAAAATCAAATAAGCACCTTCTAAATAGAAAAATTTATAGATCATCTAAAACTCCTAAAAACAATTTTTAGAGATTTTAGCAGATATTAAGTATTTAAACAAAATTATATTTTAAGCTTCTAAGGAGAGTTTTTTTTTATAAAGGCTAAAAAGTTGTTATTTGATTTCTAAAGAAATTTTTTTTAAAAGAAAAGAGTTAATAATTTTTTTTAAAAGTTAAGTTAATATTAACTCTCAATTAACTTGACTCAAGTAAACTAAAAGGAAATTTAAACTACTTGTAGGAGTCTTTCGTGCAGACAATCGCGAAAATTAAAAAAGAAATTAGAAAAGTAGTAGTAGGTCAAGAGAAGATGATCGAAGCCCTTCTTGCCGGACTTTTAACAAGAGGTCATATTCTCCTTGAAGGGGTTCCTGGTCTTGCAAAGACTACTACAGTAAATGCTTTGGCAAAAACCTTGGGTTTAGATTTTAAAAGAGTGCAATTTACTCCCGATTTGCTACCAAGTGATATTATTGGAACTGAAATTTATGATCCAGCTCAAAATATCTTTAAGATCAAAAAAGGTCCAGTTTTTACAAATTTGCTCTTAGCAGATGAGATTAACAGGGCTCCTGCTAAAGTTCAATCTGCTCTACTTGAAGTTATGCAAGAGAGGCAAGTTACAATTGGAGATGATACTTTTAAAATCGCTCCTCCCTTCCTTGTAATGGCAACTCAAAACCCAGTAGAACAAGAAGGTGCTTATGAACTTCCAGAGGCTCAGCTTGATAGATTTATGATGAAAATTGTAGTTGGATATAACACCAGAGAAGAAGAGCTTGAAATTGCAAGAAGAGTTGCAAATAACTCTTTTGGAGAGATTCAACAAGTTGCAACAATTCAAGATTTGGAATATTTAAGAGAAGAAGCAATGAAGGTTCATATTGATCAAGAATTGGAAAAATATATGATAGAACTGGTCTTTGCTACAAGAGAACCAGAAAAGTATGGATTAGATTCCATTAAACATTATATAGAATTTGGAGCAAGCCCAAGAGCAAGTATTGATATGTATAAAGCAAGTCGTGCTATTGCTTTTTTGAAAGGTCAAGATTTTGTCTCTCCAATTGAAATTGCATACATTTCAAGAGAAGTTTTAAGACACAGAATAATTTTAAGCTATGAAGCTCAAGCTGAGGGAATTACACAAGATTACCTCATCGAAAAAGTTTTAAAAGCAGTTCCAATTCCATAATTTTTTTAGAACTTTAGGAGTCTAAGTTGAATGTAGTTGCCAAAAAAATAGTCCTAAAGACCAAAAAACAGGTCTTTGGAGAGATGGTAGGAAATAATGCCTCTTTATTCGAAGGAGAAGGATTTGAATTTGCTGAACTTAGAGAGTATGTCTTTGGAGATGATGTTAGAAAAATCGACTGGAAAACAACAGCAAAATTAAGAAAACCTTATGTAAAAATCTACCGAGAAGAAAGAGAGTTAAATGTAGTAGTCTCTAGCATGCTAGGAGGTTCTACATATTTTGGAACAAAAATTCCAAAGAGTGAATATATTGCTGAGCTTGTAGGAATTTTAGGATTTTCTGCTGTAAAAAATGGAGATTTATTTTCTCATATCATCTTCACTGACAAAATAAATCGTTATTCAAAACCTAGTAAAAAGATTTTTGCCGTTCATAAAGAGGTAGAAGAAATTGTAAATTTTAATACTCTTGGGCAAAAGAGTAATTTTAGAGCCTGGGGAGATTTGCTCTTTAAATATGTGAAGAAAAAATCTTTAATGTTTTTAATCTCAGATTTTGTAGGAGATGTTGATCTTAGACTCCTTAGTAAAAAACATGATGTATTTGTAATTATTGTTAGAGATAGATTTGAAGACAAACCTCAGGGTTTGGGATATCTAAGATTAATTGACCCAGAAACTGGAGAAGGTTTTGAAGGTGATATCAATTCAGCTGTAATGAAAGATTATCAAAAAGCTCTTAAAGCAAATGATCATAAGCTTTTTCGTCATTTAAGACAAAATGGAATTAGATATGCAAAACTCTACACAGATGAAGAGCCATTTGCAAAACTCATTAGAAAAATTAGGTGATCTTTGGAGGTGAATTTGAATAGTGTAAGATTACCAGAGATAAAAGATATAAAACCACCTGTTGAAATTTCAGATCATAGTCTTTATATTTTTATATTTTTAGTTTTGATTGCAGTTTTAATCGTAGCTTTTTTGATCTGGCAACTTTTAAAATTGATCAAAAAAAGAAAAAAAGAAAATTTAGCAAAAATCTATTTGGAAGCTTTACACAATATTGATTGGAGCAATCCAAAAGAAGCCGCTTATAAAATTACAAAGTATGGCAGAGCTCTTGCTACTGATGAAAAAAGGCAAGAGATTTTTTCAAATTTACTTCCTCTTTTAGAACAATATAAGTACAAAAAAGAGGTTAGCTCAAGGGTTGATCCTAAAACTTTAAGAGAATTTGAACTTTTTAAGCAGGTATGCGATGAATCAATTTAGCTTTGAATATCCTTGGGTTTTTCTTTTGTTAGGAGTTTTTTATCTTTGTGGCAAACTTTGCCCAGCAAGAACTTCTGCCATATACTTTCCACATGTAAAAGTTTTGATGACAAAACATACCAAAAAAAGTAGATGGCTTGAGATCATTAGATGGATAGGAATTTTAGGATTAATTACAGCTTTGGCTTCTCCTGTTATTACAAATGAGTACAAAAATATCAAAAAAAGAGGTAGGGATATTATGCTTTTGATTGACTCAAGTGATTCTATGAGACAAAGAGGATTTGATCCAAATAATCCCTACAAAAGTAAATTTGATATTGTAAAAGAGGTTGTAAAAGATTTTATTTCAAAAAGAAAAGATGATCGAATTGGAATTATAAATTTTGCTAGTGTAGCCTTTATTGCTTCTCCTTTGACTTTTGAAAAAGATTACTTACAAAGTATTATTAGTATGCAAGAGTTGGGGATTGCTGGAAAAAGAACAGCAATTAATGATGCTTTGCTTCAAAGTTATAATATTCTTTCAAAAAGCAAAGCAAAAAGTAAAATCATAATTTTGCTTACTGATGGAATTGACAACTCAAGTAAAATCACATTTGATGAAATTTATAATGTAATTAAAAAAAGTAATGTAAAACTCTATACTATTGGAATTGGTAGTTATAGAGATTTTGATGCACCCTACCTCAAAGCTTTAGCTGAAGCTGGAAAAGGAAAATTTTATACAGCAAGCAACAAAGATTCTCTTAAAAAGATCTATTCTGAAATTGATAAATTAGAAACTAGTAAAATAGAGAGTAAAAAAATTATTCAACATAAATATCTCTATATTTATCCTCTCTTTATCGCAATTTTGGCATTGCTATTTTTCGTATATTTAAAAACAACAAAGGGGATTGAGTAATGGAATTTGTTTATCCTCAATTTTTTTGGGTAATGTTAGTCCCATTTTTAATATTTGTAATTTTGGTAGTTACAAACAAAGATAAAGTAGCAAGAGTCTTTTCCCCTGAAGTTTTAAAAAGATTAAGAGCAGATAGTGAAACTATTCCAAATTATCTTAGAAACATTGTACTTTTTTTAGCAATTTTTTTGATGTTGATTGCTCTTGCTAGACCTGTAATCAAAAAAGGAGAAAAGAATATAGAATTAAAAGGAGTAAGTGCTGTTGTTGCAATTGATATTAGTGGATCAATGAGAAGTAAAGATATTTATCCTAGTAGACTAGAGTTTGCAAAAACTAAAGTAAAAGAGTTTTTGGATGCAATGCCAACTGACGATATTGCTCTTACTGCCTTTGCTCAAATGGCTTTTGTATTGTCTCCTTTTACATCGGATAAAGCAACACTAAAACAGTTAGTAGATGGGTTGAGTGATGATTATATCAATCTGGTATCTACAAATTTTCTCTCAATTGTAGATGTTGCATCTAGAATGTTGGAAAATAAAGAACAAAAAATATTAATCATTTTTAGTGATGGAGGAGATAAAAAGAGTTTAGATGGGCTTTTGGAAGCCTTAAAGAGAAATAAAATCACTTTATATGCAGTTTTGGTTGGAACTAAAAAAGGGGCTCCAGTTTTAGATAAAAATGGAAAACCAATTGAAAAAAGGGATGGAACAATAGCAATTACTCAAAGAGATGATAGATTAATAGAAATCGCGAAGCAAAGCGGAGGAGATGGAATTATAGCTGGGTATGGGAAAGCTGATATGATCTCTTTGGCAAAAAAAATTCATTCTCATTTTCATTCTCAACACAAAGGAAAAATCAAAGTCAAAGAGCAAATAGAACTTTTTTATTATCCATTAGCTTTGTCTTTGATTTTGCTTTTGATAGGTTTTAGCTCTATCCCAAGCCAGATAAAGTGGCAGCTTCTACTCCCAAGAAGGAGAAAAAAGAATGAACTTTAAAATATTTTTGATCTTTTTTCCATTTTTTTTAATGGCTGGTTTAATGGATTTTTCTACAATATCTAAAGCTAAAGATGCTTATAACAAAAAAGATTATAATAAAAGTGTCACTTTGCTGGAGTCTTTAAAAAAAGATACTCCAACTTATTATTATGATTTGGGTAATAGTTATTACAAAGCAAAAGAGTATGCAAAAGCAATTAGTGCATACAAAAGAGCAAAAGGAAATGGAGTAGATGAGCATGCAAGACTCCATAATCTAGGAAATAGCTATTTTAAGCAGAAGAGATTAAAAAGAGCAATTATTGCTTATGAAGCTGCTTTGAAAATAAAAGAGGATAAAGATACAAGATTTAATTTAGAATTGGCAAAAAAGCTTTTGAAGCAGAAACAAAAGCAAAAAAATAGTAGAAAAAACCAACAGAAGAAAAATCAAAATGGCAAGAAAAAAGACAAGAAAAATAGCTCAAAAAAGGAAAATTCTAATAACCAGAAAAGGAAAAATAGTAAATCCAGTTCGAAGCAGAAAGAATCTCAAAAAGGGCAAAAAGGTTCTAAGGCTAAGAATAACAGTCAAAGTCGAAAAGGCTCCTCCCAAAACAATCATAGGCAAAATTATCCGAAATATAAAAAGGAGCCTTTTAAAGGCAAATCTACTAAGAAAACTTCAAATAGTTCTGAAAGAGGAGCAAAAGCTAAGATTAGAAGGGCAAAGACAATCAGTGAAAAAGAGCTAAAAAGATTGATGAAAAAGATGAGAGATAAAAAGATGCCAACAATGATGTACAGAGCCACAGATAAAAAGAATCAAGATGGATTAAATCCATGGTAAAAGGATTTATAATGAGAAAAAATTTTTTCTATTTTTTAATTTTTATTTTTTTAGGATTTATAGGATTTGCAAATTCTGTTGAAATTAGAGTAAATAGCACAAAAATTGCTCCTGGAGATAGATTAGAAGTTAAGATTATAGCTGTTGGAGAAGATGTAAAATTTCCAAAATTTGATAATATTGATGGAGTTTTGATAGAAAATTTAAAGTTTTCCAAAAAACTTCAGACCCAAATTCAAATTGTAGATAATAAAATCGAAAAAAAGACAGAAAAGATAATTAGTTTTAGTCTTTATCCTGACAAAAATATAACAATTCCAAGTTTTAATGTTGAAATTGATGGGAAAACCTATCAGACAAAACCTATGCAAATAGAAGTTATAAAAGAGAAAAAAGGAAGATCTCTAACAAATAGGTTTTCTATTAAGACTTCTGTAAATAAAAAAGTTATCTATTTAGGAGAACCCATAATCTTTACTGTAGAGATGTTTGCACCCGAGAAAATTGTCTCAAATCAAGCTCCGACACTAGAATATATTGCTCCAGAATTTAAAGATTTTTTTATAAAACCTCCTAAAAATAAAGAAGAATTTAATAAAGATGGATTTTATATTACAAGATTAAAATATATTTTAACTCCTCAAAAAGCAGGATCTATCTTGATTCCTCCAGCCAATTTTAAAGTTGGGCTTCAAGATCCAACTGCTCCATCTGATCCTTTTGGACTTTTTACTGCTCCTATGAAATGGTATATGATGAGGTCTAAACCAATAAAAATAGAAGTTAAACAGACTCCTAAAGATATAGATTTAGTGGGAGACTTCAAAATAAGTGCTAACATAAACAAAAATAATCTTAAGATAAATGAACCAGTAGATTATACTCTCAAAATTGAAGGACGAGGAGTTTTAGATGATTTAGAAGATCCTGTTTTTGATATTCCAGGAGTTACTGTTTATAGTAAAGGAGCAAAGACTCAAAGTAAAATTGTAGGTGATAAAGTTTATAGCACTTACACAAAAAAATATGTATTCATTTCAGATAGAAGTTTTACTATTCCTCCAATAACTCTAAAAGAGTTTGATTACTTTACAAATACTACAAAAAATATCCAAACAAAGGCTTTTGATATTACAGTAGGAGGTTCTGGAGGTTTTAGTGCTCCAATGGCTAATTCTCCTCAAAATACAAATTCTCCAAGAAATTATAATATTAATAGTAATCCAAATACTCCAGATTCTGTTCTTGAAGATAGTGTTTATTATGCTAAAAAAGAGTATGAAGAAAAAGCTTCTATGCTTCCATTTTATACTTTAGCAGCTTTTCTTGCTGGAATGATGGCAATGTTTGCTTTGATGAAACTTTTAAAGAAGAGTAAAAGAGTGCAAAACTTTATCAAAAAAGAAAAAAGGGTTTTAAAAGATTACACAACAAAAGAGGCTTTAGATTTGCTTTATCCATATACAAGCGATTCTCCAGAGGTTGAAGATATGGTAAAAAGACTCTATTTAGTATCAAAAGGTAAAAGGGCTTTGCATACAATTGATAAAGATAAATTAAATAAAATCTTAAGAAAGTATGAAAATATTGCTAGCAAAAGTGAATAACTCTTGAAAAATAGAAAATTTTAATCTTTTAAATTTTTAAAATTAGTGTATAATTAATCTAAAAAATTAATTTTAAAAGAAAGGAGATTTGATGGCAAGAGCATTAGTTCCACTTGCTGAAGGATTTGAGGAGATTGAAGCAGTTACAATTATTGATATTTTAAGAAGAGGTGGAGTAGAGGTAGATAGTGCATATTTACCTGGAGAGTTTGAAACAGACATTGTAGTAGGTGCAAATGGAATTAGTGTAGTAGCAAATATGCCACTTAGCAGAGCAGTAGTAGAAGAGTATGATATTATTGTTTTGCCAGGTGGCTGGGGAGGTACTAATCGTCTTGCTGAAAATGAACTCGCTCAAAAACTTTTGAAGGAGTTTAAAGCTCAAGGAAAATGGGTAGCTGCAATGTGTGCTGCTCCTTATGCACTTCATGTTGCTGGAGTTTTAAGTAAAAAATATACTTGCTATCCAAGTGTAGAAGAGCAAATTCGTCCAGAAGATAGAGTAGATGATATTGTAGTAGTAGATGATGGAGTAATAACCTCTCAAGGTCCAGCTACAGCAATCTGTTTTGCTTTGGAAATTGTCAGACAGCTAGTTGGAGAAGAGAGTTATGAGACTATCAAAAATGGGACTTTAGCCTCTTACTGCTAAGTGCAAGATTCAAGGAGAGCTTGGCTCTCCCACTCCTCAAAGGCTGGATCGAAATATTTAATTCGTTGTTTTTTAAACTCTTTTGTAGAATATAGTTTGGAATAAGTTGTAATTCCAACCTCTTTTGCCATCTCATCTATTAAATTATCACAAGCTTCTTTTGAAGTTGAATGCACCATAGCAAATAGATTATAAGGCCAAGAAGGATATTTTGGTCTTAAATAGCAGTGACTTACTGCTCTAAATTCTGCTAATTTTTTTCCAATTTCTTCTGCATTTTCTTCTGGAACATCCCAAACACTCATAGCATTTGCTTTAAATCCAGCTTTTCTGTGATTTAAAATAGTAGCAAAGCGTCTCATAATGCCTGCTTCTTTTAACTCATGAATCAAAGAGAAAAATTCTTCATACTCTAAATTTAACTTTTCTATACTTTTTTTGAAAGGTTCTTTTTCAATTGGAATATCATTTTGTATTTCTCTAATCAAAGCATAATGCTTTGGTCCCATTTTTAGAGGTTTATATTCTTTTTTTGAAATTTTTTCTTTTTTACTCTGTTTTCCTGTGGTATCTAACTTTACTGCAATCTTAAACATTTTAATTGTAGGCAAGACTATTGCTTCTTTTGCATTGACAGCTCTTTTTAAATAAGAAATTGTGCCTTGGAGCCCTAGTTTAGATTCTGGAGGGACTGCTATTGTAAACCAGAGATTAAAATCATGAGTTCTTTCATAGTTATGACTTACACCAGGATGCAAATTAATAATTTTAGCTGCTTCTTCAATTTTATCTTTATCTACTTTAAAAGCTACCAAAGAGGAGTGGTATCCAAGTTTTTTTGTATCAAAAATTGCAGAAGTTTGTCTAATAATTCCATCTTTTTTTAACTTTTTTATAGCATCAATTATCTCTTCCTCGCTACTTTCAAGCTCTTTTGCAAGCTCTTTGAAGGGATATTTTGTTAGAGGAAAAGAGTTTTGAAGTTTATACAGAAGTTCTTCTATCATTTACCACTCCTTAACTTTTTAAAAGTATCTATTTTGATTATACTCCATCTAAATTTTTTCTAACTTGATATTTATCAATTATTTTGAAAACAAAAACGGCTCTAAAAAACAAAATTTTTAATAAAAATCTAAAAAATACTTTTAAACAAAGCCTACTATCCCTCTTTGAAGGGAAGGTACGCTTTGATGTGACTCTTTAACTGGGGATTAATCCATTTGGTCTCGTAGAAAAGTAGGAATATCTAAATCGTTATTTTTATAATCAGCACCAACTGCTTTTTTTAAGCTACTTCTTCCAAATCTTTTTGGACTTAAAAATGTACTATTTAAAATATCTTTATTCTTAGAAGATTCATTCTCAGAGGACTTTTTTTCATTGTCTTTTGCTGGAGATGATGAAGATGGCGGAGCAATTGATGCTGGATCTTCAAAACCTGTTGCAATAATTGTGATAGTAACCTCATCTACATCAATAGCTTCATCAGTTGTAGTTCCAAAGATTACATAAGCATTGTCATCAGCATGATCTTGAATGATTTCCATAGCTTCAGAAATTTGTAAAATAGGATATTTTGGATTAATCTTAAAGTGTACAAGAACTCCTTTAGCACCTTTGATTGATAGATTATCAAGTAAAGGAGACTCAATTGCCGCTTTTGCTGCATCATAAGCTGCATTTGCTCCAACAGATTTTCCAGTTCCCATAAGAGCTAAACCTCTATGACTCATTACAGTTTTTACATCTGCAAAGTCTAAGTTAATATCATTTGGACCATGAGATAAGATTACATTCGAAATTCCAGTTACAGCTTGACATAAAATATTATCTACAAGTTTAAAACTCTCTTTTAATCCTAAATTTTTTTCTACAATAGAAAGGAGTCTTTCATTTGGAATTACAATAATTGAATCACTCTCTTTTTTTAATTCTTCTAATCCTTCTTTAGCAAGTTTTTGTCTTTTTCTACCTTCAAATTTAAAAGGGGTAGTTACAACAGAAACAGTTAAAGCTCCAACTTCCCTTGCTGCTTGTGCAATAATTGGAGCTGCACCTGTTCCAGTTCCACCTCCAAGTCCAGCAGAAATAAAGACAATATCAGCTCCATTTAAAGCATCTTTTACTTCACTAAAATTTTCTAGCGCAGCATCCCTTCCAATAGCTGGCTGCATTCCAGCACCAAGTCCTCTTGTTAGGTTTGCACCAAGTTGAATTTTTATTGGGGCTTTTGAAGAGCTTAGGGCTTGAGCATCTGTATTTGCTACAATTAAATCAATCCCTTTTACATTTTGTTCAATCATATGATTGATCATATTTCCACCGCCGCCTCCAACTCCAATAGCTTTTATTTTGGCGCCTTCTGCGCCACTACTACCGATATCTTCTTTTTCTACCTCAATATCAAAATCTAAATCGGCCATATTTTACCCCCCTTAAAATAATTGTTTTGCCCAGTTTAACAACTTTTTTACTGTTTTTTGTTCTTTTTTTCTCTCATCTGGTAGCCTGTCAAAATCAAAAGGGTCATCATTAAAACCCTCATCATTATCTATATTCATCTGCTTTTTTGCACCCCCTTTATGAGATTGTTCAGCTCTTTTTTGTGGGTTTGTAACACTTTTGTCTCTGCCAAGATCGATATTTCTAAGACCCATATCACTTATAATTTCTTTATGATGCAATAGCTCCTTATTATAATTAATTTCATATTGAGTGTGTTCTCTAGCTTGATAAAGTAAAAGTCCTATTACAGTAGAGTAACTTGGATTTTTCATCTCCCTGTAAACTCCATTTAGCTCTCTTGGATATCCAATTCTTACAGAGACATCTTGAAAAATTGTTTGAGCTAACTCTCTAATTCCTTTTAATTGTGTCATTCCACCTGTTAAAACAACACTTGTTCCAATATTATCTTTAAATCCGCTATTATTTAAAGATTTGGCAAGAAGCATTAAAGTCTCTTCAACCCTTGCAATAATAATGCTATGTACAATTTCTAATGAGACCTCTTTTTTACTATCATTATCTCCCATAATAGGAACATCTATTGTTGCATTGCTTGGTTCTATTAAATTTCCATACTTTATTTTTAACATTTCAGCTATAGAAAGAGGAGTATGCAATGCTACTGAAAGATCATTTGTAATATGATTTGACCCAACTGGTAAAAAGTCTGTATATCTTATAGAATTTCCAGCATGAATAATCATATTACTAGTTTGTCCACCCATATCAATAACACATACTCCAAGAGATCTTTCATCTTCACTCATTGTTGCAATTGCTGAAGCATAACTATTTAATACAATTCCTTCTACTTCTACTCCAGCACTTCTTACTGTTTTTTGTAGATTTATAAGAGCTGTTTTTGGAGCAATTACGATATTGACTTCTACTTCTAGACGACTTGCATTCATTCCATAAGGATCTTCAATTGCTATTTGATCATCAACCTTAAAATTGTATGGCAAAACATGTATAATCTCATAATCCTTTGGAATCCTAGCATTATACAAAGCTGTATCCATTGCTCTTCTAATCTCTTTTATTGAGATATCTTTGTGGGGAATATTTACAATTCCAGTAGCATTTATACTCTTTGCGTATGCATTAGAGATTGAAATAGTTGCTACTGAAATATTATTTCCAGCCATTCTTCTTGCGTCTGTAACAGCTTTTTTAATGCTTCTTGATGCAAGTTCAATATTTGTAATTATTCCTTTTTTTACGCCTTGACTTTTAGTAATTCCATGTCCAATGATGGTAATTTGATTTAGATCATCAATCTCGGCGATAATAGCACTTACCTTCATAGAACCGATATCAATCGCCAAAATTGTCTTTGCCACTTTATAATCCTTTTACAAAAGTTTTAACTTCATACTCTTTTGAGAGATTTTTTAAAAGTCTTTCTTCAAATTCACTAGATTTTAAATTATTTGTCAAAATAGTTTCTGTTGCTTTATCTGTGTTTTTACCGAGTTTTTGATCTACTATTTCAAAAATTACCAAACTATCTCCAAGATCTATTTTTCCTGTTTTATCAAAAGAGTCAAAGATACTTTTTGCAACTATTACTTTTTGTGCATCAGTTAGATTTGGAATATTTTTATAATTATTCAAACTTATAAAACCACTTTCATATTTAAATTCTTTTTTTGCCAAAAGCTCTTTTGCTCTTTTTTGTAACAATTCTTCTTTTTTCTTTGCCTCAAACTCCTTCTGAATTTTTCCTCTTGCTTCTTCAAAACTCATAATTTTAGGATTAATTACGTCCAAAACTTTTACTGTTGCGTATTTTGTACCTACAACCTTTGGTTTTAGAAGATCTCCTTTTTGCGCCTCTTGAATCTGATCCCAAAGTTCTTTAGAAAGAGTAGGATCATTCAAAGCTAAAATTTGAATATTATCAATTTTTTCTTTCCCTTTTTTAATAGCAATTTGCTCTAAAAGAGCTTGTTTTTTTGCTTTTTTAATTTTATAATCTTTTAAAACCTCTGCCTTTGCTTTTTCAAAAGAGAGTTCTTTTCCATCTTTATCTAAATAATTGAAACTATTTTTTTGATAAAATTTCATAAGTTCTTTATCAGTTGCTTCAATTTTGCTACTGTCTGTCCAGTGGATTGCTAACTTATATTTTTTTGGTGTTTTAAAATTTTCTTTATTTTTTTCCCAATAAGCTTTTAGCTCTTTTTCATCGAAATTTACTTTTATATCCTTTTTGTTAATTATGGAAAATTTGAATTTATCCTTTAGATTTATTATTGAACCTATTACTGCTATTTCATAATCCAAAGCTTTAGCATTTAAAAGTTTCAAAAGTTTTGCTACTATTAAATCATCTCTTAAAATATCTTCAAATGCCTTTGGTTTTAAACCATGATTTCTAAGATAAATCTCATAAATTTTTTTATTAAATTTTCCATTTTGCATAAAAGCTGGATTTTGAGCTATTGCTCTTGCTAATTCGTCATCTGAAATTACTACACCATACTCTTTTGCTAAATTTAAAAGAAGAGTCTGATTTACTAAATTTTGAAATACTATTTTTGTCAATCCCATCTCTTTTGCTTTTGCATCATCAAATTCTCCTTGCATTTTGTTTGCAAGGTCCCTATATATATTTTGATATACAAAATTAAATTTTCCCTGCGAAATTTCTATATCTCCTACTTTTGCAATAGCAGAAGCTTTTGAGCCATATTGGTAAGTTCCCCATCCAACAAATCCAGCTCCAATAAAAGCTATTGTTGCTATCCAAATTGTAACTACAAGATATTTATTATGCTTTTGCATCCACGCAATCATTCAAAAAATCCTTTTTGGACAAAGTTTCATATTATTTTACACAAAGAGTATTAAAATAGACTTTATAAAAAGTTATTTTTTTTATTTAAAAAGCAGATGACACCTTAGAAAAACACCATAAAATGGTAACTTTAAAATTAATATTTTTTGATTTTATTTTTAATATTAATATATATATATAGCTTTTTTCATTAAAAAAAATTTAATTTTAGACACAAATATAACAGATTTTTTAGCTTTTTATATTAAAATATATAGATTTAAGATTTTTCATTTAATTTTTATATGATCTTAATCATTTTTTTTGATTAAAAAGGTTTTTTATGGAGTATAACAACAAGTCTTTAATGGAGATGGATTTAAATTTTATTTGGCATCCTTGTACTCAAATGAAAGATCACGAGAGCCTTCCTTTAATTCCAATAAAAAGTGCTAAAGGAGTTTGGCTTTATGATTTTGATGGAAACAAATATTTAGATGCAATTAGTTCATGGTGGGTAAATCTCTTTGGGCATGCTAATCCAAAAATATCTGAAGCAGTTTCAAAACAGACTAAAACTCTAGAGCATGTTTTATTAGCAGGATTTACTCATCTTCCAGCAATTAACTTGGCAAAAGAGTTAATAAAAATTTCTCCTACTACTTTAAAAAAAGTTTTTTTTGCTGATAATGGTTCAAGTGCTATTGAAATTGCTCTTAAAATGAGTTTTCATTATCATAAAAATAGAGGAGAAGAAAGGGATCTTTTTCTCTCTTTAACAAATAGTTATCATGGAGAGACTTTAGGAGCTTTGAGTGTTGGAGATTTGGGACTTTATAAAGAGATTTACAAACCACTTTTGATTAAAAATATTCAAACTCCAGTTCCAAAAAATCAGACCAAAGAAGCTACAAAAAAAGCTTTAGATGAGTTGGAAAAAATTTTAGAAAAATATGGAAAAAAAATAAGCGCTTTTATCGTAGAGCCTTTGATTCAAGCAGCTGGAAATATGCATATTTATTCTCCAGAATATCTTACAAAAGCTTACAATATAATAAAGAGTTATAAAATTCATTTTATTGCAGATGAAATAATGACAGGTTTTGGAAGAACTGGGAGTATGTTTGCTTGCGAGCAAGCTAAAATCTCTCCAGATTTTATGACTCTTTCAAAAGGTTTAACTGGAGGTTTTTTACCACTTGCAGCAGTTTTGACAACTGATGAAGTCTATCAAGAGTTTTATTGTGATTATAATAAAAATAGATCTTTTTTGCACTCTCATAGCTATACTGGAAATCCTCTTGCTTGTAGTGCTGCTTTGGCAACTTTAAAAATTTTTGAAGAAGAAAATATTCTAAATGAAAATAAAAAGAAGAGTAAATATATAATAGAAAAGTTAGAAAAATTCAAAACTTTAAAAAAAGTTAAAAATATTCGTTATCTTGGAATGGTTTTTGCCTTTGATATCGATAAATACCCTCCTCAAAGAAGAATAGGTTTAGAAGTTTATAAATTTGGTCTAAAAAGAGGAGTTCTTCTTAGACCTTTGGGAAATACTATCTACTTTATGCCTCCATTTATAATTTCTTATTCAGAAATTGATTTTATGCTAGAAGTAGCATTTGAAGCAATCAAATCTTTGAAAGATTAATTTAAAGCTCCAATTGTAAAACTATATCATTTCTCAAAGAGAGTACTAAAGCACAAACTCAAAGAGAGTGCTAAAAGCAAGGTAGCTTATCTAGCTGCTCTTTGAACTCTTTTGGGTTTATCTTTGATCGTTAAAATTTCTAGATAATTTAAAATACTTTTTTCAATCTCATCCAATCTATCATTGCAAATATTGAAAATAATATCAGCGTCTAACTCTATATTTGTATTTACAAAAACTTCTCTTATACTAATTACTTTTATCCAGTATTCTCTATCTGAAATTAGAGAAAGATTTTTACTATCTATTTCATAGATTTTTTTCATAGCTTCAGCTACTTGAAAGAGTCTCATAGCAATTGAATCCAATCTCATAAAACCTTCAGTATCTCTCATAAAATCTTCACTACTTTTTACAGGTTCAAATCTATCTCTAATAATTCCAATACAAAGCAAAATAAATTGTAAAAGTTCAACCTTTTTTTCCCTATTTAACCAAGCAACCTTTTTCATATACTCCAAAATAGCCTCCTAAAGTAAAATATAATTTTAATAGAACTTAAGAAATATAAATTAATTCCTAAAACTCAACTTTAAAAAGAGTATATTAAAAATTAGATAAAAAGAGGATAAAAATATATACATTAAAATATATAAAAAAATTTTAATTTGAATTTCTTCTATTAATTTAGAAAATTTTTAAAATTTACTTGACATGTCTAAAAAAAAAGCTTATAATATAATTACCCTTTTGGGTAAGAATTTCTACTTTTTAGTAGAGTTGTTCTTTAAGTAAGTTTGCCAAACTGGTCGCGAGGCCAGGACGGAAAGCCACGGGTCTTACTGAGATAGCCGGGTTGCCATTGCTAAAAAAGCAATGTAAAATTAAGTGTTCTACACTTCAGCAATAGCTATTCTACTTCCCGATTCTGTCCTAGCCCAATCTCATGTTTGAAATTTTTAAGTTTTTTAGATCCAAAAAGAGCATTCTTTTGCTTTTTCTACTTGAGATTGGTCTGTTAAGGGGTTGAATCAGAAGACTACGTTGACTTCGTCTGGCTACTTACCGTGGAGTTTTCTCCGATATTTCGGCAACGAAATAAACAAGATAATCTCAACATAAAGGTAAGTAAAATGAAACGAGTCAATTTATCAATCTTGATCTCTTCGGTTTTGATCGGAAATTTGAGTGCTTCTGGACTGGATTATTTAAACAGTCTAAGAGCTAAAGCTGGATTAGTACCATTTAAAATGGAGTCTCATCTACAAAAAGCGGCAAAAAATCATAGCCAATATTTACAATTAAACAATACTTATGGTCACTATGAAAGTAGAAATGGAAGAGGCTTTACAGGAAGAACTCCTAGTGATAGGGTAATTTATGCAAAATATCCAACTAGAATGATTATTGAAAATGTCTCTACGGGTGATCATCAAATCAAAAAAAGTATAGATTCTTTATTTGCAGCAATTTATCATAGATTTGGATTTTTGGACATTGCTCAAGATGAAATTGGAATTGGAGTTAGTGATGTTGGAAGACATTTTACATACGATATGGGAAATAGAGCAATAGCAAAACTCTGTGAAGGTAATCACTACTCTGGAGGAAGTTATGTTTATCAAGTTTGTGCTGATCCAAATAAAAAAATTGATGTTGCCTTATATAAAAAAGCAGTAAATGCACACAAAGATAAAGCTCCAGAGCTAGTTATTTGGCCTCCAAAAAATAGTAGCGATATTCCTCCAGCATTCTTCTTGGAAGATCCAGATCCACTTCCAGATGAAACTGTTAGTGGATATCCAGTAAGCGTTCAATTTAACGATCTAAAATTTGACACCCCTCCAAAAGTAACTGATTTTTCTATTCAAGATGATTCTGGAGATACTTTAAAGCTAGTAGCATCTTTAAATTTTAATACAGATCCAAATCATCACTTCTCAAAATATGAACATGCAATCTTTACAAAAGATAGATTAGAGTGGGGAAGTAGATATTATGTAAATCTCTCATACATTTATAATGGTGGAGAGTATAATGAAGATTGGTGTTTTAGTACAAGAAGCTTAAAAGAGTACGCTCAAAAAGTTTATAAAATAGAAAATGATCCAGATGCATCATTGGATGTAGTCTCAGGTGTAACCTATGCAATTTATGTTGTTCCAAAAGATGGAAATGATATTTTTCAAAGTTATAGATATAGCTACTCTCCATCGGTAAAAGCTGATATAAAATTTATAGATTATAATACGCTTTCTGTAAATTTAAAAGGAAATATCGGTGGATGGGTAAATATTTCTCTTGCAAATGGACAGAAAATCTCTTTAAAAATTGCAAAATATGATAATGCTTCAGAACCAAAGGATGAAAAGTGTGATGGAGTTCAAGAGACAACTCCAACTCAGCCAAAAACTCAGCCAAAAACTCAGCCAAAAACTCAGCCAAAAACTCAGCCAAAAACTCAGCCAAAAACTCAACCAAAAACTCAACCAAAAACTCAAGCTATAAAAAAAGAACCAAACAATGTAGAAAAAAGACCTCAAACTACAAAAGAAGAAACTCAAAATAGACAAAGCAAAACTAAAAAAAGAAGAACCAAAAGACCAACACAGCCTATTACTACAGAGCCTAACGATATTTTTGAAGGTTTTGGAGATAATCTAAAAGACAAAAATAAAAATAGACAAGATATTTTAGAAAGAGAGAAAAAACCTCTTTTGCCAAAAACAGAACAAAGAGTTAAACCAGAGCCTCAAGATCCAAAAGCTCCAGCTCTTCCTAAAAAACCTGAAGATCAAGAAAAAAAGGCTCAAAAACCTCTTAAGAGTCAAATTATAGATCCAAAAGGAATTCCAACAGATTCTTTAAAACTTGATCTTGAAAATGGATTTGAGTTTGAAGCTACAAAAGCAGATGATGGATCATTAAAATGTGAAATTGGAGATGGATTTAAAAGCAGTAGCTCAATTGATGTTAGTTTAGATGGAGCAAAATTAGAATTAGATAATCAAAAAAATGCAATTATTACTCCTTCAGAATTAGAAGATTTGGATTTAAAAATAATTGCATATGTAAATGGAGAGATAAAACTGCTATCAGATTCTATTTTAAAACCAAAAAATCCTCTTCCTTTAGGATCAAAAGTAAAAGTAGATAAAGATAGCATCAAAATCACAGTCCCATTAAAAGATAAATTAGAGTTTTAAAAAGGAGGAAGAGATGAAAAAGTTAATAAATATTTCGATTTTGGTAGCAGGAATATTTCTCTTTAGTGGTTGTAATGTAAGTACACCAGATGGAAGTGTATCAATATCTACTCAAGATACAGTTTCACAACCAGAAATAAATAAAATTCAGATGAAAAAAGGTGTAAATTATGAAGTGCATGAAGGTGACAAGGTAGTAAAAAATTCTCCAGATACAGTTTTGATGGTAGAGACAGATTTACAAACAAATCAGACAGTAGTTACTCTTGCAAGCGGAAGTGCAACTCTTTATCAAGAGTAAAAATTCTCCCTTTTTTGGGAGAAGATTTTACAGGTAAAGGTAAAAAGCACAAAAGATAGCTAAGACTATGGTGAAAAAAAAGAAAAATTTATATCTTATAGCCAGTATAGAAGAAAAAAGATACAAAAACAAGAAATAAATTGAAAGTTTTTTGTATTCAAACTCCAAAGGAATACTCCAAAGTCTTTCTAAAATAGAGTCAAAAGCTCCTCCAAATCCGATAAGATGCAGTATAAAAGAGATTGGATAAAATGGAATAAAAATCCAAGAAAAAAGGATCGAACTCCATTGATAAATTGAAACCTCATCAAAAATAGAATGAGCAACAGGAATCATTAAAATATGGATTAATACAGGAATTAAAAAAAGTAAAACTTTTTTATTTTTTATATAATGTAAAATTAAAAAAATATAAAATACTCCTCCAACAGAGAGCCAAAAAGAAAGACTTACTACCATTTTTGGGAAAAAGGCTAAAATTAGAGCAATAGTAATTTCCAAAAATTCAAAACTAAAAAGCTCTATCCAAAACATAAGAGCAATCCAAGCAAGTAACATCATAACATAAGATCTAAGCAAAGAAGCTGGCATATCTACAAAATATAAATATCCAAACAAAACTCCCAAAACTAAAATTCCAAGATCAAACTCTCTTTGTCTCCAAGGAAAGAATCTCTTTTGCAAAAAATTATAAATAGGGAAAAATATAAAAAATAAGGTTGTAGAGATTATTCCAAGATGAAAACCGCTAAGTGCGACTAAATGATTTATACCAAAAAAAGACATTCTTTTTCTAACATCTTTTTTTAGTGGAGTAGCTAAAAAGATTGCACTATAAAAAGAGGAGATTTGAGTATTTTTGTGTTGAGAGTTTATAAAATCTTGAAATTTTTCTCTAATGCTCTTTTGAACTTTTGAGACTTTTAATATTTTAGAAAAAATAAAAAAACCTCTTAAATAATCTATAAAAGTAATTTTAATCTTACTTTGTGGATAGAGTTTAATTCTAACTATTTTATTTTTAAGATCTAAACTTTTATTAGTTGTTGTGTAAATTATCTTTCCATCTTCTAATTTTAATTTTAAAACTTGATATTTTCTAGAGTTTTTTACTCTCTTAGAAGCATTAATTACTTTTGCAGTTGTATAAAAAAATGGTTTTGAAATAAACTCTTTATACTCTTTGTAAAGAAAAAACATCCAAAATAAAAAAATTGCAAACAATAAAGCAAAAAAAAGAGATCTCTCTTTATTAGAGGTAAATATTGGAAGTTTTTGCATCAAAAAATTTTACTATTTAATCTCTTAAAGTTTTTTTCTAAACTCTTTTAAAGCTCTTGAAGAATCAACAGATTATAATTTAAAAAAATAAAAGGAGAAGATGGCAAAAATGCCAAAAAAAATATGAAAACATTAAGAGCAATTAGATGTCCAAATTGTGGAGCACCTCTGAAACTGCTTGGTGGTGGAAGGGTTTTGAGTGTTACTTGTCAATATTGTAAAAGTGTAATAGATTTAACCAAAGAAGATAGAGTCTTAGCAAATTTTAAAGGAGTTGATCCACCAGTAACTTTCTTTAAAATTGGAATGGAAGGAAAAATTTATAATATTTGCTGGAGAATTATTGGTTTAGTTGTTTGTAAAGATAGATATGGAGAAAAATGGAATGAATTTTTACTCTTTTCTCCATATTTTGGATATGCTTGGCTTGTAGATGAAAGTGATGGAAAATTGTATTTTTCAAGAAGGGTAAGAGATTTAGATCTACGAGATTGGGCAAGAGGAATTAATCCTCCTAAAACAATAAAATATAAAAATAGATTTTTCTTTCAAGATGATAATCCATATGGAGTCTTTATAGAATATGTTGAAGGTGAACTTACCTGGGTTGCAAAAAGAGGAGATAAATTATATAGCTGGGATTATAAATCAAAAGATGAATTTATAAATATTGAAAGAACAGAGATTGAAGTAGAAAGCTATCTTACAAAACCTTTAAATGCAAGAAAGATTGAAGATAGTTTTAAGTACCCAGAAGAGAGAGGTTGTAAAGATAATTTAGATGAGATCTTAAATAAAGAAAATAAAAATATAAAAAACTATTTTAAAGATAAAGAAGACTTTTTAAAGGATAGCAAAGATTTAACTTCTTCAAAACATATTGATGATCAAGAAGAAGAATTTGAAAAAAATCTAAAAGAAGAAGATAGATATGCTCTTTGGAGTTTTTATCTTTATCTTTTTATATTAGTAATTTATCTCTTTTTTGGAAATGGAGATGTTGTAGCAAATTCAAAAGAGAAAAATCTAATTAATTTTGAAGTAAAAAATCCTAAAAGATATACTCACATTTATCTAGATCAAACTATTGGAAGTGGATTTGAGAATTTAAAACTAGAGTTAAGAAATGAAAATCAAAAAGAGCCTCTTTTAGAGATAAAAAATTCTCAGATTAAATACTTCAAAAATATTCCAACAGGTTTTATCTCCCCAATTTCAAGATCTATTCAAATGAGATTACTTTTACCAACAGGAAAGTATCAATTAAAAGTAGAATCAAATCAAACAATCAATAAAAAAATAGTAGTAGGAGAAGTCCAGAAAATTTATCTAAAATATCTTCTTTGGATTTTTTTGATTTACTTAATTATTTTAATTTTTACAAAAGGAGATAAGCTTCCTGAGTGGTTTGTGCTTGCTTTTGTAGTTAGCTTAGTTGTTTGGGCAATTCTGTGAGGAATTCCTCACAGAGTTAAAATTTGTATCTAAAATTAATATAAGCATATCTTCCAGGTTCATTCATCTTCATAACTTCATCTCCACCTGTAATTAGAGTTAAATCTTTATAGGTATTTGAAGTTGTATATTTTTGATCCAAAAGATTATCAACTCCAGCTATAATCTCAAAGTTATCTCCAAAACTTTTTTTGAGTTTTAAATTTACCACTCCCCATCCAGATAATTCTTGCTCTCCATTATCGCTGTCAATTATACTCCATCTGCTACTTCCTTGAAATTCTGTTCTAAAAGTTAAACTATCAGTTGGTGTATAATCTATTCCAAAAGTAACTCTTAATGGTGGAATTTCTGGAAGATCTTTATCAGTTTGTCCTTTAAGAGGTTTATCTTTTTTTCCTCTTAGCCAAGCAAGAGAAAAATCACTACTTAAAGTATCACTAAATTTATAACCTCCGCTAAATTCTACTCCATAAATATAAGCATCTACATTTTCATATTGACCATAAATTTTTCCTCCAATATTTTGGGCAGTAGAATTATACAAAATATCATCTTTTAAATAATTATAAAACCCTTTCAATTTTAAAGCTATTTCATTATAACTGTATTCAAAACCTCCATCAATTTCATAACTTCTAACACCATCTAAATCATCATTTCCAATTGCAATTCCCATTTTATTTCTATAATAAAGTTCTTTTCCATCTGGAACTCTGCACCCACTCCCTGCTCCAAGAAAAAGTTTGACAGATGAATTTAGAAGGTAATTTACTCTTAAATTTCCGCTTAAAGCATCAAAATTTCTATCCTTATCTCCAATTCTAGGAGTTGTAATTTTGAATTTATCATATCTAACTCCAAAATCCCAAACAAAATTTTCTAAATTAATTTGATCTTTAAAATAGACTCCAAAATCGGTAGTATCTACATCCCAAATACTATGCATTTTTGAAGCTGGAAATAATTTATCATTTTTATAATAAAGTCCATCCCAATTTCTTTTACTATAATCTGCTCCAATTTCTATTTTGTGATTTGAAAAAGCAAATTTATTAGAGATCTTTCCTCCATTAACTTCAGTTGTTAATTGATGTTTGATTACTCCTACTGAGTTAGAGCTTAATCTATTTTGATTTGACATTGGATGGTCAACTTTTGTGTGGTAATATTTAATATTTAGTTTATCACTAAAGTCCCCAAGTTCTCTTGCTTCATACTCTAAATTATAAAGATCTGAATTATCATAATCTGCATCCATTGGAGTGTTAGGATAAAGGATATCTTGACTTCTATTTGCTGTGTAACTAAACTTTAGAGTTTGATAATCTGTAATGTAATATCCCAAAAAACTTTTCCCATCATTGTAGACTTTGTATAAGCTTTCATCTCTTTTAAATTTGGTTTATAAGCCATTCCTTTTGCTGTTGGATGAGTGAGAATGTAATTTTCTTGTTGCTTTGAAAAGTCATTTCCATCACCGTCTTCATACTCTCTACTAGTTTCAGTAGAAAGTCCAACTGCAAATCTAAAATCTCCAATTCCTCCACTTAAATAGGTTGAAAGCTTAGAGTATTTCCAAATACCAACTCCAAAATTTATATCTCCAGTAAACTCTTTTGTAGGCTCAAGCGTATGAACCTTTATTGCTGCTCCCATTGCTCCTTGTTCTGTAACATCATTTCCTTCAATTATTTCAATATAATCGATATTGTTTGCTAAAACATGGGATAATGGGGGATCCATTCTATTTGGACAAGCTCCATAAATTTTGCTTCCATCAATGGAGATTGAAATATTATCTTTTTTTAAACCTCTAACAATTAAATCATTTGCAATTCCACTTCTTCTAACTAAAGCTACAGATGGAATATTTTTAGCAATTGCTTCTGCTACATCTGCATTTTTTATTTCAACTTTTGCTAAGTTTTCTAGCATAAAAGTGTTTTGAGTCGTTGAGCTTTCTTCTTCCAAAGTTGAGGAGGAGTTGGTATTAATCTTAGCATTAGATGAGTTTAGAGTAGTTTTTGGTGTTGTCTCTTTTTTGATATTTTCAATTGGAGAATAACTTTTTACTCTCTTTTTTGTAATCTTTCTAGATGGTTTAAAATCTCTTTTTTTGACTCTTTTTTTGATGCTCTTTTTAACCTTTTTCTTGATTTTTGTCTCACTAACTTCTACATCTCCTAAATCAATGGAATTATTTTCTTGATTTAAGCTAGCTTGAGCATTTTTTGGTAAGCTTGAATTATTCGTATCAACTGGAGCAGCATAAAGAATGAAACTGCAAGCAATTATAGATAGTGTTAATCTCTTTTTTCTCATATTTACTCCTAATTAATTTTTCGTTTAAAATTATATTTTAAGAGTGTTACATAACTGTTAAATTCCTTTTTGTAACACTTTTGTAACACTTTTGTAACACTTTTTTCATATAATTTTTTTCAAATCTTAAATGGAGAATAAATGGAGATTGAAAACCTTAAAGAACTCATAGATTATGGAGTTTTAGGAGTTTTAGGATTTATGGGATTCTTAGCACTCTGGGCTTATATTGAAAGACTAATATTTTTTTTCAGAATAGACCTAAGAAAATATAAATATAAAGAAGAACTTGATATAGACTTAACAAAAAATATTACAATAATTTCTTCAGTAGGTTCAAATGCTCCTTATGTTGGACTTTTGGGGACAGTTTTGGGAATAATTATTACTTTTTATCTGCTTGGAAGCGGGGGAGATGTAAGTGCTACAAAAATTATGAAATCTCTCTCTTTAGCTCTAAAAGCAACTGCACTTGGATTAGTTGTTGCAATTCCAGCAATGCTTTTTTATAATCATATTATTAGGAAAATAGAAGTTTTACAAAAAAAATGGGAGATTTTACAAAAAGATGGAGATAAAAAAATTTGATACTATAAATGTTGTTCCAATGATTGATATTATGTTAGTTTTATTGGTAATTGTTTTGACAACAGCTACATTTATAGCAAAAGGAGTAATTCCTTTGGATTTACCAGATGCAAAGTCCTCAAAAACTATAAAAAAAGAGCTTAAAAAAGTAGAAATTACAATCTCAAAAGAGAATCAAATCTTTTTTGATAAAAAGTTAGTCTCAAAGGAGCAACTTTCCAAAAAAATTTTGGAGCTAGATAAAAACAGCACCATTTTTATCTCTTGTGATAAGGAGAGCAAATATCAAAATTTTGTAGATGTCTTGGATCTTTTAAAATTGCATAATATTTCAAAAATTAATATCGTAACGAAAAAATAGATGTTTAACTCAAGTATTATCTCTTTTTTACTTACTGCCTTGATCTATTTTTTGATTGGATGGGGAATCTTTTTTTATACCCCAAAAATTGATATCGATAAAATTTCAGAAAAATTTGATAGTACAACTGTAACTTTGGTGAGAAGCAAAAAAAATGGAGATGCTCTAATTAATCAAAAACAAAAACAATTTCTTATAAAATCTCCCCAAACCCAAACAAAAAATGTAGAAAAAAAGCAAAAATGTTGTAAAAAAAAGACTAAAAAAAAGGAGCAAAAACTCTCTAAACTTGGTCTTTTTAAACCCAAAGAAAAACTTGAAAAAAAACCTAAACCTAAAAAAACTACTCAGCAAATTTTAGCTTTAAATAGAACTCAAAAAGAGCAAAAAAGATTAATTGCCAAAAAAGGTGGGAAAAAAGAGGTAATTTTATTTTTTAAAGAGATTAAAAAAGCTATTGCAAAAAATAGAATTTATCCAAGATATGCTAGAAAAAGAGGAGTTACAGGCAAAGTTAAAGCCACTTTTACAATTGAAAAAAATGGAACTATCTCTCAAATTAACTTAAAGGGTAAAGAAATCTTTTTTGAGTCTGCTAAGGAAGCTATCAAAAAAATTGAACCAATAAAAACTAAAAATGCTCCTATTAATCTGCCTCTTAGAGTAAGTATTACTCTAAAATATAAATTAAAATAATCTTTTTTAATTAAATCTCTCTTCTTTGTTTTTGAACTTTTAAAGATACTTTGGTTTTTAAAATTTTGGATAAAATATCCAAATTCTATCTAAAAGATGAGGTTAAAAATGCCAAATAATTTGATTTTGAATGCTAAACTTCTTTCTCACTCTTTTGATTATCCACTTTATAATGGAATTTCTATTACATTAAAAGAGAAAGAGTCAGTTGCTGTAATGGGAAGAAGTGGAAGTGGAAAATCTACACTCTTACATACTCTTTCTGGACTTATTAAACCTTTGAAGGGAAAAGTTTATCTCTTAGGAGAAGATCTTTATGGAATAAAGCAAGAAAAAATGGAAAAATTAAGAAGATTTTATACTGGAGTCATTTTCCAATCTCATTATTTATTTAAAGGAATGAATGGATTAGAAAATATTGAAATTGCTACAATTTTGGCTCAAAAAGAGATTGATTTATCCTTACTTAGACAGTTAAAGATAGATAGAGTAATCACTCAAAAGATTTCTGAACTCTCAGGTGGACAGCAACAAAGAGTTTCTATTGCTAGAGTTCTTAGTAAAAAACCAAAAATCATTTTTGCCGATGAACCTACCGGAAATTTAGATAGAAATACTTCTGATATGGTAATTGATGTAATGCTAGATTACATAAAAGAAAATAGTGCAGCTCTTTTCATGGTAACTCACGATGAAGAGGTGGCAAGAAAGTGTGATAGAGTCTATAAATTAGAAGATATGAAATTAAAATTAATTGTTTCTAAAGAGAAAGGAATTTTTATATGAAAATTTTAAGATATCTCCTTTTTGCATCTGTGCTATTTTTTTTGAGTGGATGTGGAGGTTTTGGAATTTCTTCTTTAGAAAAAGTAGAAGTTCCATTAGATGAGATAAATAAATATCTAAAACAGTATTTGCCCAAAAAGACAAAAGCATCCTTTGGTAAAATGAAAATTACATCAATTACTACTCTAAATGGAGATACTCCTAATAGTTTATCTTTCATGCTCTTTTTTAATATTGTTACTTTTGAGATTCCAGAAGGTTTAGATGGAAGTGTAACTTTTTCAAGCTCTCTTAGATATTCTCCTTTTAATCGTGCTTTATACCCAAAGGATTTAAATGTTACAAATCTTAGTTTTGCAAATCAATCTTTGATAGAGTATGTTTCTGTAAAGGCAAGAAAAGGAATTCCACAAGTTGCAAAAGCATTTTTAAGCAGTAGAGAAATTTATAAAATCAAAAAAGCTATTAGAAATAAAAGATTAAAAAGATTTGAAACTACTTCAGATGGAGTTTTGATACTATACTTTGAATAACTTATAAAACTTTAGCTAAATTGGCTAAAGTTTTTTGAATAAAGTCTTGAATTTTTTCTATTTTTTATGTAAAATTGCATCAAAAAATGTAAATTTAGGAGAGATAGATGGCAAAATACAATTATCAAACAGAAGTTGGGCAACTACTTCATTTAATGACACACTCACTTTATTCAAATAGAGAAATTTTTTTAAGAGAGCTTATTTCAAATGCAAATGATGCCCTTGATAAATTTAATTACTTAAAACTTACCGATGAAAGATTTAAAGATGAGGATTGGTCTCCTAAAATTACAGTAAAGTTAGATAAAGAGGATAACTCTATTTCTGTAATTGATAATGGAATTGGAATGAATGAGCAAGACCTCATCGATAATCTTGGAACAATTGCCAAATCTGGAACAAAAGCATTTTTAGAAAGTCTTGCAGAAGATGCTAAGAAGGTAAATAATCTAATTGGACAATTTGGAGTTGGATTTTATTCAGTTTTTATGGTAGGAAGCCAAGTAGATGTTATTACAAAAAAAGCTGGAGAAGAGAAAGCTTATAAATTTAGCAGTAATGGAACTGGAGAGTTTGAGATAAATGAAGTTGTAAAAGAAGAACATGGAACAGTTGTTTATATTAAATTAAAAGATGATGCAAAAGAGTTTTTGGATAGTTGGAGAGTAAAAGATATTATCAAAAAATATTCAAACCACATCTCTTATCCAATCTTTTTAAATTATGAAGATGAAGAGATGGTAGGAGAAGGTGAAGATGCTAAAATGCAAAAAGTTCAAAAAAGCGAACAAGTAAATGAAGCCAAAGCGCTTTGGACTCTTCCAAAATCTGAATTAAAAGATGAAGATTATATCGAATTTTATGAAACAATTTGGAATGACCCAAATAAACCTTTAACTTGGCTCCATAATAAAGTAGAAGGGACTTTAGAATATACGACTTTATTTTATATTCCAGAAGTTGCTCCATTTGATCTATTTAGAGCAGATTTTAAACCTGGAATAAAACTTTATGTCAAAAGAGTTTTTATTACAGATGAAGAAAAAGAGCTTCTTCCTCTATATTTAAGATTTGTTAGAGGAATTATCGATAGTGAAGATTTACCATTAAATGTAAGTAGAGAAATTTTACAAGAAAATAGGATTTTAGAAAAAATTAAACAAGCTTCAGTTAAAAAGATTTTGCAAGCTATCAAAAAACTTGATGAAAAAAAATTTAATAAATTTATCGATCAATATAATAGATTGATCAAAGAAGGGATCTTTACAGATTATGCAAATAAGCAAACTCTACTTGAAATTGTAAGATATAAAAGCTCAAAAGTAGAAGGTTTAACTTCTCTTGATGAATATATTCAAAGAGCAAATGAAAAGCCTGGAGAGGTTAAAAAAGAGATCTACTATATTATAGGAGAAGATGAAAAAATTTTAAGAAACTCTCCACTTCTTGAAGCTTATAAAAAAGCAGATATTGAAGTTTTGATCATGGATGATAAAGAAGTAGATGAGATTGTAGCTCCTGCAATTGGAGAATATAAGGAGTGGAAGTTTGTAGATATTAGTACAGTAGAACCTCCAAAAACAGAAGAAGATGAAAAAGAGTTAGAAGAAGTAAAAAAAGAGTTTGAAGATTTGCTCAAAAAAATTAAAGAGATTTTAGGTGATGAGGTAAAAGATGTAAAAATCTCTTCTAGATTGACTGAAAGTCCAAGCTGTGTGGTTCCTGATAGTTCTGATCCAATGGCAAGTATGAGACATATGTTTGTACAAATGGGTCAAGATCTTCCAGAAATTCCTCTGATTTTGGAGATCAATCCAAATCATGAAATGATCAAAAAATTAAAAGAATTAAAAGATGAAAAACTCTTTGAAGAGAGCGTTTGGGTACTTTTAGATAGTGCTAAACTTGCAGAAGGACTTGAACCAAAAGATAAATCTACTTTTGCAAAAAGAGTAGCTGATATTTTAAATAGAGCTCTTTAACTCTTCTCCCTATTCAAGGGAGAGATTTAAAACTTTTAAATCTTATCCTTATAAAATCTATGAGATAATTTACTTTTTAAAAAAATTAATATAATTGATAACTAACATATATAATGATTTTTGTCTTAACTGGGGGACGAGGATAATTCATATATGCTGTTTTTATTACTTCAATTGTTTGATGATCCAAAGCACTAGACCCTGTTCTTTTCCTAAGTCTTAGGCCACTAATATCTCCATTTGGATAAAGCCAGAATTCTACGACATTTGTACCAGATTGTCCCATAATCATTGCTTCTTGAGGATATCCAAGATAATTTAATGTTTGTTGAGAAATTATTAAAATTTTTCTTAAGTTTTCATCAATAAATTTTCTTTGCAAAGAACTCATTCTTGAATAAGAATTTCCATACAAAGAGTTTATCAAAGGAGCATTAGGCCCTCTTGGTCTTACTCTTCTTTTTACAACTTTTTGAGTAGGTTTTTTATGATGAAGCTTTCTTTTTTTTGTAATTTTTTTTGGTTTTACTCTTTTTTTGATCTTTTTAGCAACCTTAGGAGGCTTTGGTTTTGGCTTTGTCACAATTTTAATCTTTTTGGAGCTATTTTGATCTTTTTTTACCAATTTTTTTTCTATTAAACCTTTGGTGACTTTTTCTTTTTTAGCAACTGTTTTTGGCTTTGGTGTAGTTTTTGGCTTTTGATTTTCTATTTTTTTAAGAGGCTTTGGAGGTTGAATTGGTTTTGGTGGTGGGTTTTTTGGGGAATTTAATTTTTGCAAATTCTTTGTAGGCACTGGAGGTGGAGTAGTTTTAATTTGATTTAAATCTAGTGTAATTTTTGTTTTAGAAATTGCCTTTTTTTCTACTTTGGGATTATAAAAAAGGTAGTAGATTAAAATAAGCAAAAGAGTATGGATCAACAAAGAAAGAATTAAAGCTATTGAAAATCTTTTTATAATTTATCTCCTTAGAGCTAACTTTATTTTTTTTGAAACTAGTGTATAATTTAGCAAATTATAACCAAAAGGGTATTTAATATGCAGATGAGCAAAAGTATTGAAGCTTTTAAAGAGGCTTTTGAAGTAATTCCAGGAGGAGTAGATTCTCCAGTTAGAGCTTTTAAGAGTGTAGGGGGAATTCCACCTTTTATTGAAAAAGGAGAGGGTGGATATATTTTTGATATTGATGGAAATAGATATATAGATTATGTCCAAAGTTGGGGTCCATTAATTTTTGGACATGGAGATGATGATATTTTAGAAGCTGTAATTACTACTGCAAAAAAAGGTCTTAGCTTTGGGGCTCCTACTTTGCTTGAGACACAGTTGGCAAAAGAGATTGTAGATCTTTTTGATTTTGTAGAAAAAATTAGATTTGTAAATTCTGGAACTGAAGCTGTAATGAGTGCAATTCGTCTAGCAAGAGGAGTAACTGGGAAAGATGATATTGTCAAATTTGTAGGTTGTTACCATGGACATAGTGATTCACTTTTGGTTGAAGCTGGAAGTGGAGCGGCTACCTTTGGATCTCCAAGTTCTCCTGGAGTTCCAAAAGATTTGACTAAACATACACTTTTGGCTGAGTATAACTTAATTGAATCTGTAGAAAAATGTTTTAAAGAAAGCAAAAATATAGCTTGTGTCATAATTGAGCCAATTGCCGGGAATATGGGATTAGTCCCTGCTGATTTAGAATTTTTGAAAGAGCTAAGAGAAGTTTGTACTCAAAATGGAGCACTTTTGATTTTTGATGAAGTCATGAGTGGATTTAGAGCTTCTTTAAAAGGAGCTTATGGAATTGTAAATGTTAAACCAGATATTGTTACTTTTGGGAAAGTAATTGGAGGTGGAATGCCAGTTGGAGCCTTTGGTGCAAGTAAAAAGATAATGTCTCAACTCTCACCAGAAGGTCCAATTTATCAAGCAGGAACTCTAAGTGGAAATCCAGTAGCAATGGCAGCAGGTCTTGCAAGTATCAAAAAATTAAAAGCAAATCCCAAAATCTATGAAGAGTTAGAAGAAAAAGCTAAAACTTTAATGCAAGGCTTTGAAGAAGGGGCAAAAGAGGCAAATTTACCAATTGTAACTGAAATTAGAGGAAGTATGTTTGGATTTTTCTTTACAGATAAAAAAGTAAAAAATTTTGAAGATGCAAAAAGAGGAGATAATAAAATTTTCAAACTTTTCCATCAAAAGATGCTTCAAAAAGGAATTTATCTTGCTTGTTCATCTTATGAGACTGGATTTATCTCTACAGCAACAACAAAAGAGATGATCCAAGAGACAATTAAAGCAGCAAAAGAGTCGATGCAAGAGATTGCTAAGGAAAATATCTAATGGAAGATAAAGATCCAAAGCTAAAAAAAGTAGTAGAAGGAGCAAATGATCTTAGTCTAGGAATTTCTATTGTAGTTGCAATTTTGATGGGAATTGGAATTGGAATTGGATTAAAAAAGCTCTTTGGAGTTGCTTGGGTCTTTTGGATTGGAGTTTTTATTGGAGTTGGAGCTGCTATTAGAAATATCCAAATTGCTTATCAAAAGACAAAAGCCTCTTTAGATGAGTTAAAAGATGATCCAAGATATAAAACTAGAAGATTTGATTATGAAAAAGATGAGGATTTTTAGATTTTAATGAGACGTTTACTATTTGGCCTTTTAATAACTGATCTAATTTTAGGAGTTTTGATCTTTTTATTTTTGGATTTTAAAAGCTTTTTATCTTTTGAGGTTGCTTTTGCCTCATCTGCTTTTGTTATTTTGGTTTCTTTTGAATCTTATAAAAGAGCTGTTTTGAAGAGCTTAGAGCAAATGGAAACTTCTTCAAATCCAGATGAAATTGACAAAATAGAAGATCCTTTCGATCTCTACGAAGAAGAGGAAAACAAAGCATCTTTGGATCCCAAAAAACTTTTAGAAGAAGAAAAGCAAAGAGTAAAGTCTCTTAAAAATTTAAAAGAATCAATAAAAGAGTCTAAAAACTTTTTCTCTTTTCCAAAAATTATATCCTACGGAGTTCTTGCTATTGGATTTATTTTTTTGGAAAAAGAGGGATATTTAACGATTTTTGTCTATTTGATCTCTTTGGCGATTCCAATAATAGTAACTGTTTGGCTCTTATTAAATCAGGAGTTAAAAGATGTTAGCAAGACTTAAAAGACCAGGATACATAGCTATTGCTTTAATTGTAATTACTATCTATTTTTATGGCCAATATAAAAAAATGGAGATCAAAAGGCACAAAGAGGCAATAATAAATACTTATAAAAGTTATGGAGAAGACATTCTTAGCAGTTTAAAATCAAAAGACCTTTCAAAACTTCAAAGCAGTTTTGAAACAGATAATAAAAAAAGTATAACTTTAGAAGATATTGCAACATTTGTTGCTACTTTGCATCTAGATAAAATTGGAGATGCAAGATGGAATAAAATTGAAGCAAGAGATGGAAATATCTCCATGAGCGGTGATTTGCTTGTAGATCAAGGAATTACTTATCCGATTGATATGATGATAGTAAAAAGAAAAGATAAATTAATCTTGAAAAAGATGATTGTAAATGGAAAAGCGCTTCAAACTAAGAGGATAGATTTTCCTCTTGATAGTTGGATAGATTCTAACGATACAAATAGCGGAAAAGTTTTGATTAAAAAGTGTGATAAACTTCAAAAAGAGGTAAATAGTTCATTTTTATATGAAAAGAATTCTTCAAAATAGTCCAGTTGAAATTGTAAAATTCAGAGGAGTTGAATATTTTATAAAAAGAGATGATCTTTTAGATAAAGATTTTTCTGGAAATAAAGCTAGAAAACTTCTTTATCTCCTTGAAATCGAAGAAAAGGGACTTACTCTTATCTCACGAGGATCAATTCTTTCTAATGCGATGTTTTCACTTTCTGTACTTGCTAAACTAAAAGGGTGGAGATTTATCTATTTTGCTCACCATCTAATTCCAGATTTGGTAAAACATCCTATTGGAAATTTAAAAGGTGCTTTAGAAAATGGTATGAAATTAAAGGAGAAAAGATTTAGCTCAAAAAAAGAGTTTGAAAAGTTTGTCGAAAATAATTTCAAAACAAAAACCATAATAGTAGATGAAGGAGGAAGAGAAAAAGAAGCAGAATTTGGAATAGAATTATTAGGAGAGGAGATTTTAGATTGGGCAAAAAGAGAATCTAGATTTAATAATAAAATTTTTTTGCCAAGTGGAACAGGTACAACTGCTTTGTTTTTGCAAAAATTTTTTCTAAAAAATCAAACCAAAATAGAAGTCTTTACAACTCCTTGTGTGGGAGGTCAAAAATATCTACTTGAGCAATTTAGATCTTTGGAAAAAGAGTCAAAATTTTATCCCAAAATCTTAACTCTCGAAAAAAATTATAGATTTGGGAAGTTATACTTTGAATTTTACAAAGTTTGGTTAGAATTGCAAAAAAGCACAAAGATTGAATTTGATCTGCTTTATGATCCTTTGGGATGGATTGTTGTAGATTTTTATAAAAATTTACTTGGAAAATATACTTTGTATATCCATCAAGGTGGAGTTTTGGGAAATGAGAGTATGCTTTTAAGATACAAAAAAAAATACAAAATAGGAGAAAGATTTTGATTAAGATTTTGGAAGTTGAAAATAATACTTTTGAAAAAGATTTTGAAGAGCTTTTGAAACGCGGAAAAATGGATATTGATGAGGTTTCTTATAAAGTTCAAGCACTTTTAGATGAGATAAAAAGTAAAAAAGATGAAGCAATTATTAAGCATATAAAAATGTTTGACCGCTGGGAACCAAAATCTTTTGAAGATCTTTTGGTAGATACAAAAAAAATGGAAGAAGCTTATGAAAATTTAAATGAAAATTTAAAGAAAGCTTTACATCTAGCCTATGAAAGAATCAAAGCTTATCATGAAAAATTGATGCCAAAATCTTGGATAGAGTATGAAAAAAATGGCTCAATGCTTGGACAACTTGTAACACCAGTAAAAAGTGCTGGATTATACATTCCAGGAGGCAAAGCAGCATATCCTAGCTCTTTGCTTATGAATGCAATTCCTGCAATTGTTGCTGGAGTAGAGGAGATTGTAGTTTGTACTCCAACTCCAGATAATGAAATTAACTCTTTATTGCTTGGAGCTTGTCATTTATGTGGAATTAAAAAAGTCTTTAAAGTTGGAGGAGCAAGTGCAATTGGAGCAATGGCTTATGGAACTAATACTATTCCAAAAGTAGATGTAATTACTGGACCAGGAAATATTTATGTAGCAACTGCAAAAAAATTGGTTTATGGAGATGTAAATATTGATATGATAGCAGGACCAAGTGAAATTGGAATTATTGCTGATGAATCTGCAAATCCAAAATATTTAGCAATAGATTTACTCTCTCAAGCAGAGCATGATGAAATGGCAAGTTCAATCTTAATTACAAACTCAAAAGAATTGGCAAAAAAAGTTGCCAAAGAGATTGAAACAGCACTAAATTCTCTAAAAAGAAAAGAGATTGCAAAAAATTCAATTGATAACAGAGGAGCTATAATTATAACTAAAACTTTGGATGAAGCGATAAAACTTATGAATGAAATTGCTCCAGAACATTTAGAAATTATGACTAAAAATCCAATGGAACTTTTAAAAGATATTAAAAATGCTGGAGCTATTTTCCTTGGAGAGTTTACTCCAGAAGCAATTGGAGACTATATTGCTGGACCAAACCATACTCTTCCAACTGGAGGAACTGCAAAGTTTTACTCTCCACTTAGTGTAGAAGATTTTTTGAAAAAGAGCTCTTTGATTATGATGAGTAAAAAAGGCTTAGATGAAATTGGAGAAGAAGCAGCACTTTTGGCTGAAGTTGAAGGCCTTGGAGCTCACCAAAAAAGTATACAAATTAGGCTTGACAAATAATATATCTTTGGATATAAATTTATCGCTTTTTTTGATAAAAAGTGTATAATTTAACAAATTTTAAAAGGATAAAAATGGGAAAATATATTGAACTTACAAAAGACAATTTTAATGAAACTATAAAAGAAGGTGTTAGTGTAGTAGATTTTTGGGCTCCATGGTGTGGTCCTTGTAGAATGATTGCTCCAATTATTGATGAATTAGCACAAGATTATGAAGGAAGAGCAAAAATTTGTAAAGTAAATACTGATGAAGAGCCAGAAATTGCTATGCAATTTGGAATTAGATCTATTCCTACAATACTATTTTTCAAAGATGGTCAAATTGTAGACCAAATGATTGGTGCTGCTGGAAAAGATGTATTTACTCAAAAAATAGATTCTCTTTTAGATTAAATAATTTTTAATGGGGCTTTTGCCCCAACTTAAATTTTGGAGTTTTTAGTAGATTAGAAAATAATCTAGTTGAAACTTTCAAAAAGGAGGAAAAATGTTAGATTGTGCAATTATTGGAGGAGGGCCTGCTGGACTTACTGCTGGACTTTATGCTACAAGAGGCGGTTTAAAAGATGTAGTAATGTTTGAGATGGGAATGCCAGGAGGTCAAATTACTCAAAGTAGTGAAATTGAAAATTATCCAGGAGTTTTTAGAGAAGATCCACCACTTACTGGCATGGATTTGATGGAACCTTGGCCAAAACAGTGTATGCACTTTGGTCTAAAGCATGATATGAGTGAAGTAAAAAGAGTAAGTAAAGATGAAACTAGCTTTATTGTTGATTTGGGGAATGAACAAATTAGAGCAAAAACAGTAATAGTTGCTACTGGAAGCACTCCAAAAAGAGCTGGATTTGAAGGAGAAGATGAATTTTTTGGAAAAGGAATAAGTACTTGTGCAACTTGCGATGGTTTTTTCTACAAAGATAAGGAAGTAGCAGTTCTTGGAGGTGGAGATACCGCCTTAGAAGAAGCTTTGTACTTAGCAAATATCTGCTCAAAAGTTTATTTGATTCATAGAAGAGATAAATTCAGAGCTGCTCCTCCAACAGTTGAAAGAGTTATGAAAAATGAGAAAATTGAGTTAATTTTAAATGCTTCGGTAAAAAAAGCATTTGGCGATATGATGGGACTTAGTGGAGTGGAGATTGAATTTAATGATGGTAAAGATCCAATAACTTTAAATGTTCCAGGTCTTTTTGTGTTTGTCGGAAATAATGTAAACAATGGTGTTTTAAAACAAGAAGATGGTTCATTTTTATGTGAAGTAAATGAACAAGGACAGGTTATTGTAGATTTAAAAATGAAAACATCTATCCCAGGACTTTTTGCTGCTGGAGATATTAGAGTTGATGCTCCAAAGCAAGTAGTTTGTGCCGCAAGTGATGGAGCAATTGCTGGAATGGGTGCATTAGAGTTTGTACAGGAGCATGATTAATGATAAAAATTGGTATTTTAGGATCTACTGGAAGAATGGGATCTTATCTCATTAAAAATACTCTTGAAGATAGGGAAGTAGAACTTAGTGTAGTTCATGTATATGATGAATTAAAACAAGAGCTTCCAAAAGATGTTTTGGTGACAAATGACATAAAAACTCTCTTAGAAAATAGTGATGTAGTAATTGATTTCTCAGCTCCAGTTGCAACTGCAAAACTTTGTGAAGAGGCACTTGAAAAACCAAAAGCTTTAGTAATTGCAACAACTGGATTAAATCAACATCAAGAAAACTTAATAATAGAGTGTTCAAAAGAGATGCCAGTACTTTATGCTACAAATATGTCAGTAGGAATTGCTTTACTTAAAAAATTAGTAGAGCAAGTTTCAAGAACTCTAAAAGATTTTGATATTGAAATTGTAGAGATGCACCACCGCCACAAAGTAGATGCTCCAAGTGGAACAGCTTTGACTTTAGCTGAATTTGCTGCAAGAGGAAGAGGATTGGACTTGGATAAAGTAAGAGTAAGTGGTAGAGATGGACAAATTGGTCCAAGAAGCAAAGATGAAATTGCTGTGATGGCGCTTCGTGGTGGAGATGTCGTTGGACGCCATAGCGTTGGATTTTATAATGATGGAGAATTTATAGAGTTAAATCATACTGCAACAAGTCGAGAAACATTCTCAAAAGGTGCAATTAAAGCTGCAAAGTGGCTTGCTAAACAAGAGGCTGGATTATACTCAATCAATGATGCAATTGGAATTTAAAGGTTTAAGAAAATGTGTGCAGTAGTTGGAGTCTATGGGAGTCCAAACGCTTCAAAAATCTCATATTATGCTCTTTTTGCGATGCAACATCGTGGACAAGAGTCAACCGGAATTAGTAGTAGCGATGGAAAACATATCCATCTGATAAAAAATAGAGGATTAGTTACAGAAGTTTTTGATGAAGATTCTTTCAAAATTTTAAAAGGAGATTGTGCAATTGGACACAATCGCTACTCTACTGCTGGAAAAGATTCAGTTTTAGATGCTCAACCAGTATTTGCAAGATATAAACTTGGAGAAATCTCTGTTGCTCATAATGGAAATCTTACCAACAAAATGGAAGTCAGAAATGCTCTAATTGCAAATGGAGCAATTTTCCAGACTCAAATGGATACAGAAAATATTATTCACCTTATTGCAAAAAGTCAAAAGAATAGTTTAATCGATAGAATCAAAGATATGCTTCAAAAAATTGAAGGAGCATATTGTCTAATTATTCAATCCCGCTCTAAAATGTTTGTAATTAGAGATAGATTTGGAATTCGTCCACTTAGTCTTGGAAGACTTCCTGATGGTGGATATATTGTAGCAAGTGAGACTTGTGCATTTGATTTAGTTGATGCTAAATTTATAAGAGATATCCGTCCAGGAGAGATGTTAATTTTTGAAAAAGATAAAGAACCAATTTCTCAGCAAATTTTTGAACCAGACTTTAGACCTTGTGCATTTGAATATATCTATTTTGCAAGACCAGATTCAATTATTGATGGAAAAAATGTCTATAAAACTAGAGTCAAAATGGGAAAAGCCTTGGCAAAAGAGGCTCCAGCTGATGTTGATTTGGTTTTACCAGTTCCAGATAGTGGAGTAGCAGCAGCGATGGGATTTGCTGAAGGTCTTGGAATTAGATTTGAGATGGGAATTGTAAGAAATCATTATGTTGGAAGAACTTTTATAGAACCAACCCAACAAATTAGAGATTTAAAAGTTAAATTAAAGCTTTCTCCAATTAAATATTTAATTGAAGGAAAGAAAGTTGCTATTGTAGATGACTCCTTGGTACGAGGAACAACTTCAAAACAAATTGTACGAATGCTAAAAGATGCTGGAGCAAAAGAGGTGCATATGAGAATTGCAGCACCAGAGATTAAGTTTCCGTGTAGATATGGAATTGATACTCCAACTCAAGCAGAATTAATTTCTACTAGATTTACTCCAGAAGAGATTGCAAAATACATTGGAGCCGAAAGTGTAGGATTTTTATCAATTGATGGATTGATTGATTCTTTGGGAAGAGATAGAAACTATTCTCTTGTAAGTTTTGATGGAAATTATTTTGCTGGCGGATGTGCTACATCAATAGATTGTAGGGGAAATTAATTTGCCAAAACAACTTTTTACATTTGGAAAGTATCTAAGAAGCAAATTTGGAGAAAATGTTTATAAAATTCCTATTGCTCTTAGTGGATTTACCTGTCCAAATATTGATGGAACAGTAGCAAAGGGAGGATGTACTTTTTGCCTTAATGACTCATTTAGTCCTAATCTCAAAAAAAAGAGAGAAAAATTTTATTTAAATCTAAACTCTCAAACTAACCCTTTGCTAGAAAAACAGCTTGAAGAGCTAGAATCTCAAATTCTAAATTATCAAAAACTACTTTCTAAAAATTACAAAGCTAAAAAATTTCTTGTATATTTTCAAGCATTTACCAATACCTATGCTCCTTTTGAAACTCTAGAAATTTTGTATAAAAAAGCTCTAAGCTATGAAGGTGTTGTTGGAATTTCAATTGGAACAAGAAGTGATAGTATTACAGATGAGACTTTAGAGTTTTTAGTAGAACTTGCAAAGAAAAATGAAATTTGGGTAGAGTATGGAATCCAATCAATTTATGATGAAACTTTAAGAAAGATAAATAGAGGACATGATTCTAAAAATGTTCAAGAAGCTATAAAAAAGACAAAAGAGCTTGGATTAAATGTTTGTGGACATTTAATTTTTGGATTACCTGGTGAAGATAAAAAAATGATGTTAAATTCAGCACAAACTTCTTATAAATGGGGGATTGATTCAGTAAAATATCATCCTTTGTATGTTGTTAAAAATACACTTTTAGCAAATGAGTACAAAAATCAAAAATTTAAACCAATTGAATTTGAAGAGTATGTATCAGTTTTAATTGAAGCAATAAAATTAAAGCCTCAAAATATTTCAATTCAAAGAATTACTGCTGGAATTGAAGATGAAACTTTGTTAGCTCCTACTTGGTGTGGTTACCCTAAACAAAAAGTTATTTCGCTTTTGAGAAAAAAACTTTTAGAAGCAGGATTTAGATACTAAAAACTCTTCTAAATAAACTAAAAATCCCATTAAAATCCAGAAAAATTTACAATATTTCACATCTTAAAAGAAAATAAAATATTTTCCTCAAATATTAAAAAGTTTTTCTCTCCTGTTAGATATACTTTTGAAAGGGAGGAGGAAAAAATGATAAAACTATTATTATCTTTACTTCTTGGGATAGGATTACTTTTTGCAAAAAATCAAGCTATCTTAATTTTTGATGCAAGTGGAAGTATGTGGGGACAGATTAATAAAGTTCCAAAAATTACAATTGCAAAAGATACGCTAAAGAGAGTAATAAAAAATTGGGATAACTCAATTGAACTTGGAATAATGGTCTACGGACATAGGAAAAAGGGAGATTGTAGCGATATTGAGATGGTTTTTCCAGTAGGAAAATTAAATAAAAAAAGAGTAATTGATACAATCTCAAAAATCTCTCCAAAAGGTAAAACTCCAATTAGTCAATCTTTGGAACTTGCAGCTAAAAAATTAAGGCAAACGGAAGATAAGGCTACTGTTATTTTGATCTCAGATGGAAAAGAAAGTTGCAGTAGCAACCCTTGTGATATGGCAAAAGAGCTAAAAAAAGAGGGAATTAATTTTGTAGTTCATGTAATTGGATTTCATGTAGATAAAACTACTGATAAAGAGTTAAGTTGTATTGCAAAAGCAACTGGGGGAGAGTATTTTAGTGCAAAAGATGCTTCTTCCTTAAACAAAGCTCTAAAAAAAGTTGTTAAAAAAGTCTCTAAACCAAAGCCTAAAAAAGTACTTAAACCAAAATTTGATTTAGAACTTAGAGCAAAAGAAAAAGATGGCGGTAAAGATGTAGAAGCTTTTCACAAAATCTATCCAGTAGTAGATGGAGAAGTAGCAAATGAGACAATTGAAAGATGTACTTCTAGAAAAAAAGTACCTTGTAGATTTAAAATTCCAACAGGTGAGTATGAAATAGTATCAACATATAATCATTTTAAGAAAAAAAGTAGAATTAAGGTAGATGATAAAAATCTAACAAAATTGACTCTAATAATGGGACAAACTGGAAAGCTAAAGATTATTGCAAGAGAAAAAGAAGGGGGGAAATGGGTTTATACCTTTCATAAAATCTACCCAGTAACTGATGGAGAAGTAGCAGAGGAGACGATTGAGAGATGTTCTTCAAGAGAAAAAGAGCCTTGCATTAGAGAGCTTCCAGTTGGAGAGTATCTAATTGTTTCAGAGTATAATAACTTTAAGAAAAAGACAAAAATTGAAATAAACTCCTCTAAAACTACAAAAGCTGATATTATCATGGGACAAACCGGAAAGTTAAAGATTATTGCAAGGGAAAAAGAAGGGGGAAAATGGGTCTATGCCTTTCATAAAATTTACCCAGTAATTGATGGAGAAGTAGCAGAGGAGACAATTGAGAGATGTTCTTCAAGAGAAAAAGAGCCTTGTATAAGAAAAATTCCAGTTGGAAAGTATCTGATTGTCTCAGAGTATAATAATTTTGAAAAGAAAACAAAGGTTGAGATAAATTCTTCTAAAACTACAACTGCTGATGTTATTATGGGGCAGACTGGAAATGTTTTGGCTTCAATTAGAGTAAATAATAAGCCAAGTGGTGGATATATCTATATTTATGATGATGAAGATTACTCCCACACTGCTGGATGGAGTGCAATTAGAGATGGAGAGATTAGGAAAATAAAACTTCCAGCTGGACACTACTATGCAACAATTAAATACGGAGGTAAGAAGATAAGAAAAGAGATAGATGTAGCTCCAGGTAAAGATACTAAAGTAGAGACTAACTTTTATGAATTTACTATTAAAGTCAAATGTCCAAATCCAGATGGAAGAGCTACAATTGAAGTTTACTCCGATGATGGACAGATGGTAAGAGAAAGAAAACTTTGGTGTAGCAAAAAATATAAAATGGTATTAGATAATGGAAATTATAAAGTTGAGGGTGAATTAGATGGAATAAAAAAAAGTGCTACTTTTGTAGTAAATGGCGATGATACACAATTAAGCCTTGATTTTACTCAAAATTAAACAAAAGGATTTGTTATGAAATTTTTGCTTCTTTTGAGCTTTGTTTTGGTTTTGGTTGGAGCTAATGAGTTTAAAAGATATGATGTAGCAAGTGGAATCATAAAGTATAAAACAATGATGAAAATGGGAAGTGCCGGAATGGAAATTATTACTAAAGGAACAAGAGTCATTAAATTCAAAGATTATGGGATAAAAGAGTTAAGAGATGAAACGACTACTACTACTCAAAAAATCTTTGGGAAAACTACAAAAGAGACAAATCATCAACTCTCTTTGATGGATAATGGCAAAACTTATGGAGTAGATTTCAAAGCAAAAGCAATTTATGAGATGGATAATATTGCAGGAAATATAGCTGGAGCTATGGGAAATAATATGAAAAATATAGGCTTTGAGATGATGAAAAAGATGGGAGCTAAAAAGATTGGGACTGATGAGGTGCTTGGGTATAAGTGCGATGTTTGGGATTTGAAGGGGATTAAACAGTGCATCTATAAAGGAGTAACACTAAAACTTACTACAAATATGGGTGGAGCAAAAGTAGAAGATGTTGCCATTGAAGCTAAATTTGATATTGATATTCCAGATAGTGAATTTAAACTTCCAAACTATCCAAAAAAAGATATTGGAAAAATGATGGAACAGATGCAACAGATGATGAATGGAGGAATGATGGGACAATAAAGTTTAAAAGTCTATATCACTTGATATAGGCTTTTTTATTTCTAATTATTAAAACCATAAAAGCTTCTATTTAGATTTATCCTCATTTACCAACTTTTGACAACAAAATCAAAAAAAGTTTAAATATAAAGCTTAAAGCTAAAAACTTTGGGAGGCTTGGCTTTAAGCTAAAACTATTCTAAGCTTTTTAGAGCCTCACATCCCAAAGCAAATCCGGTATCACAAGATTTTTTGAAATACTCTTTTGCTTTTTCTAAATCAACTTTTACTCCATCTCCTTTTACATACATTGTTCCAAGTTGCATACATGCAACTCCTTCTTTCTTTTTGCAAGCATAATCAAAATATTTTAAAGCTTTTTGAGAATCTTTTTTTAAACCGTTTTTCCCCAAATAAATATTTCCTAACATTAAACAAGAGTTTAAATCATCCCCTTTGCATCCTTTTAAAAAATACTCTTTTGCTTTTGTAATATCTTTTGGAGCTCCAAAACCCCAAAAATAGATATTTCCAAGCCTTCCGCATCCAGGTGCTAAAGATGCTTGGCAAGCTTTTTTATAAAAATTTATAGCTTTTTTTATATCAAAATTTTTTTTGGAATCATCTTCATACAAAACTCCAGCAATATAACAACCTTGAGGAAGATTTAAATTGCAAGCCTTTTCAAAATAGAAACTAGCCTTTTCATGATTTTTTACTTTTCCACTATAAAAAATTTCTCCACATTTAAAGCAACCCAATTTCTCTTTATTTTTACAAGCTTGTGCAAAAAAATCCAAAGCTTTTTGAATATCATTTTTTTCTTCAAAGGCAAGCCCTGCTCTCATACAAGAAGCTTTATCTCCACTTTTACACTTTTTTATATTTTCTTGCAAAGATTCATTTGCAAACAAAATAAATGGTAAAATTATCACTGCCATAAAAAATCTTTTTAAACTCTCCATCTTTTCACTCCTTTTACTTGGTTAACCTAATTTTTACCTCTATTCTGATAGAATTATAGCCATTTGATTTATAAGAGTCCAATTTTATTATCTAAACTAAGTATATTTAAAAAAGGTTAAAAAAGTGGTTATGAATGTTATAGATATTCAAAAGGTTTTGCCTCACCGTTTCCCATTTTTGCTAGTTGATAGGGTAACTTTGCTAGAAGAAGGAAAATTTATTGAAGCTTATAAAAATGTTTCAATCTCTGAAGGAGTTTTTCAAGGGCATTTTCCAGAAAGACCAATTTATCCAGGAGTTATGATTATAGAAGGAATGGCTCAAGCTGGAGGAATCTTAGCATTTAAGAGTTTAAAAATTCCAACATCAGAAATTGAGAATAAAGTAGTCTATTTTATGAGTATTGATAAAGCTAAATTTCGTTCTCCAGTAGTTCCAGGAGATAGATTGGTCTATAGATTGAGTGTTTTAAAAAATAGAGGTCACATTTGGCAACTCAAAGGTGAAGCTTTTGTAGAAGAAAAACTTGTAGCTGAAGCTGAACTTAAAGCTATGATAGCTGATAAATAGTTTTTGGTTTGGAAGAGTTAATGATTCATAAAACTGCCATTATAGAAGATGGTGTAAAGATAGGTAAAAATGTCTCAATTGGAGCTTACAGTTTCATAGGCTCAGGTGTGGTAATAGGTGATAATACTACAATTTCTACTCATTGTCATATCGAAGGAAATACTACAATTGGTAAAAATAATAAGATTTTTTCTCATGCTGTAATAGGATCTATTCCACAAGATTTAAAGTATAGTGGAGAAGAAGTTTTTTTAGAAATAGGTGATAATAATATAATTAGAGAATTTGCCTTAATAAATCCTGGAACAAAAGGTGGAGGCGGTATTACTAAAATTGGGAATAAAAACCTTTTGATGGGATATGTTCATATTGCCCATGATGTAAAAATTGGAGATGAATGTATTTTGGCAAATGTAGCAACTTTAGCAGGTCATGTAGAACTTGGAAATGGAGTTGTAATTGGTGGACTTAGTCCAATTCATCAATTTGTTAAAATTGGAGATTATGCTATGATTGGAGGAGCAAGTGCAATTGGACAAGATATTCCTCCTTACTGTTTAGCAGCTGGAAGAAGAGCCTCTTTGCAAGGTCTAAATTTAGTAGGTCTTAGAAGAAGATTTGATAAAAGTGTAATAAATGAGTTAAAAAGAGCTTATAAAGCTCTCTTTGAGAGTGGAAAACCTCTACAAGAAGTTGCTGATGAACTGCTAAAGAATAATCCAACAAAAGAGGTTAGAAATCTTTGTTTATTTATAAAAAACTCAAAAAGAGGAATTAGATACAAAAGGGATAACGATGTCTAAAAAAGTGTGCAGTTTCTGTAAAAAGGAATCATCCAGAAAACGCCCTATTTTAAGTGGTTTTGAAGAGGGAGTTTATATTTGTAAATCTTGTGTAATATCTGCATACAAAATTTTTATGGGAGAAGAGATCTCAGAAGAAAAAATAGAAGAAAAAGAAGAGTTTAATATCAAAAAATTTTCTCCTAAAGATCTAAAAGCTTTCCTAGATTCTTATGTAATTGGACAAGATAGAGCCAAAAAAGTTCTTTCTGTTGCTGTTTATAATCACTATAAAAGATTATTTAATTCAAATCAAAAAGATTCAAAAGAGCTAGAAGAAGAGTTAAAAGATGTAGAGCTTCTAAAATCTAATATTTTATTAATTGGTCCAACTGGAAGTGGAAAAACATATTTGGCCCAAACAATTGCTAAATTTTTAGATCTTCCTTTGGCAATAGCAGATGCTACTGCTCTTACTGAAGCTGGTTATGTTGGAGAAGATGCAGAAAGTGTTGTCTCTAGACTCTATCAAGCAGCAGGAGAAAGCATTAGCAAAACAGAAAAAGGTATTATTTTTATAGATGAGATTGATAAAATTGCAAGAACAGGAGAAAATAGATCAATTACAAGGGATGTCTCTGGAGAAGGAGTGCAACAAGCGCTTTTGAAAATTATTGAGGGAAGTTTGATAAATATTACTCCTCATGGTGGGAGAAAGCATCCTCAAGATAATTTTATTCCAATAAATACAAAAGATATTCTTTTTATTTGTGGTGGAGCTTTTGAAGGTTTAGATGATATTATCAAAAAAAGATTGGGAAAAAATCAAATAGGATTTGATCCACAAAAAGATCTAAAAAAAGTAGATAATGATGAAAATGTCTTAGAATATTTAACATCTGATGATCTAGTCAAATATGGATTAATTCCAGAATTGATTGGAAGATTGCATGTAGTTGAAACACTAGACAAAATAGATTTAGAAGGTATGATAAGAATTTTAAAAGAACCAAAAAACTCTTTGATTAAACAGTATCAAAAGCTTTTTGAATTAGATGGAGTTAAACTTACTTTTGAAGAAGAAGCTATCAAAAAAATAGCTCAAAAAGCATTTGAAAGAAAAACAGGAGCAAGAGGACTTAGATCAATTATGGAAAATCTTCTAACAGATATTATGTTTGAACTTCCAGAGTTAAAAGGTTATGAGGTCATAATTACTCCTGATGTGGTAGAAAATGGAGCTAAACCTTTATATCTAAAACAGAAAAAAAGTGCCTAAGGGAGAGGGAATGGGAATTTTTAAAAACACTTTTGGAGTCTTTTCTAAAGATTTAGCAATAGATTTGGGTACAGCAAATACTATTGTATTAGTCAAAGGGCAAGGAATTGCAATTAATGAACCATCAGTTGTTGCTATTCAGATTGATAGACATGGACAAGAGCATGTTTTGGCAATTGGAAAAGAAGCAAAAGAGATGGTGGGAAAAACTCCAGGAAATATCAAAGCAATTCGCCCTATGAAAGATGGAGTAATTGCAGATTTTCATGTGACTAAAATGATGATTGAATATTTTATTAAAAAAGTTCATGGAAGAAAAAGCTTCTCCTCTCCTAGAGTTGTAATTTGTGTCCCTTACGGATTAACTCAAGTTGAAAGAAAAGCGGTCAAAGAGTCTGCTCTTGGGGCTGGAGCCAGATTTGTCTATTTAATAGAAGAGCCAATGGCAGCTGCAATTGGAGCTGGACTTCCTGTAAAAGATCCAAATGGAAATTTGGTAGTCGATATTGGAGGTGGAACTACTGAAATTGGAGTTACTTCTCTTGGAGGACTTGTTCTTAGTAAATCAATTAGAGTAGCAGGGGATAAATTAGATACTGCTATTGTAGATTATGTAAAAAAAAGATTTAATCTTTTAATTGGAGATAGAGTAGCAGAGGAGTTGAAGATTAAAATTGGGACTGCTGTAAAACTAGAAGAAGATCTTGTAACAATTGTAAGAGGTAGAGACCAAGTAGAAGGAGTCTTGACTTCTGTAGAAATTACAAGTGAACATATTAGAGAAGCAATTAGTGAACCTTTAAAACAGATTGCTGAAGCCCTAAAGAGTGTTTTAGAAAAGACTCCACCAGATTTAGCAGGTGATATTGTAGAAAATGGAATTGTACTAACTGGAGGAGGAGCTTTGATTAGAGGACTGGATAAATATCTTTCTGATATTGTAAAATTACCAGTTTATATTGCAGAAGAACCCCTGCTTGCAGTTGCAAAAGGAACTGGACAAGCCCTTGAAGAGTTAGATACACTAGAACAAACCCAATATGAAGATTAAATTAATCTCTCTTGTCCTAAACGGTATATTGCAAAATCATACTTAAGAGGATCTTTTGGATCAAAACTCTTAAGAGTAGAAGTAAGCTCAATTGCTGCTTTTAGATCATAACTTTTTCTTTCCAAAAGTCCCAATTTTTTTGAAATATTAAAAGTATGAGTATCCAAAGGAATAATTAAATCTGCCTTATCTATACTGCTCCAAAGTCCAAGATCTAAATTTCCTTTTCTTATCATCCACCTAAAATACATCATATATCTTTTAAATGGGGAAGCACCAGAAATCTTTTTTGGAACTTTTCCTATCAAAAAGGAGTAACCTCTGCTCTCATAACTATTTAATTTTTTTATAAAATTTATTAGATTCCATAATCCATCTAAAATATTTTTCTCTTTTTTATATCCTTGTTTTACAATCTCTTCAATTGAATTACTCTCTTTGAATCTTTTTATTGTTTTAAAAATCTCAATTACATCTTTGGAATTTTGAAAACGGTAATAATAATTATTATTTTTTAAAGTTTTTGTAATTTTATCTTCTGAAGAATCCAGCAGAGAAAAATCTAAACTATTTAAAAATTTTACAATTAAAGAAGCTTTTCCGTATCCAAAAAGTGCACAAATTAAAGCAATATATTCATCTTCAAATTTTCTTGCAATTAAAAGAGGATCTGGTTTTTCTAAAGAGAGTTCAGTATTTGTATCTCTTTTTAAAACTTCTTTATCCAAAAGTTCTTTGACTTCTAAAAGATTTTCTTTTTTCATAAAAATTACCTTAAATTTTAATTTTTTTTTAGGTAGCTTCAAAATTTGTGTATAATTATTATATATCTATAATAAAGGAGAGATAATGGGAGATTTTGTAAGACTTGGAGTGATTGTGTTTTCACTTGCTCTTTTTGTAGGGTGTGGTGGAGGGGGTAGCTCTTCTTCGACAACCACTGATAATAATTATGCAGTAGCCTCTAATATAGAAAGTCCAGATCCCTCAAATGCTCCAATCTTGTCTAAAGAGACAATTGATGAGTATATGAAAGCAATTAATGATGCAAGAACAAAAGAGGGGGGACAAGATTGTGGAAAACATGGCCATTTTGATCCAGCACCTCCTTTAAAATGGAATGATCAACTTTATCGTTCTGCGTATGAACATAGCTATGACATGGCAAAGAGTGATACTTTTTCCCATGATGGAAGCGGTACAGAGTATGATTGGACTGCACAAGTTCAAGACCTAGGAAGGGGAAGCAAACTTCAAGATAGAGTAGAAAATAACAATTATAAAAATTGGAAAAAAATTGGAGAAAATATTGCAGCTGGAACAGATTTTAAAAGTGCAAAAGATGCAGTAGAGGCTTGGATTGAAAGTGATGATCACTGTGAAAATCTTATGAATCCAGATTTTACAGAGGTTGGAATGTCTGTTGTATATGATGAAGATAGTTATTATCACTACTACTGGACTCAAGACTTTGGTAAGAGGTAAAACATCACTTAACTAAAGTTAGGGGCTTCTTCCTTTATGGTATTATATTCAACCAGCTAAAGGATAGTCCCAACAAAAAAGATTTTACAAATTTAATTTTTATAGCTTCTACTTTAACTTTATTTATATAATCTTTGATTTTTTTTATTAATTAAACTTTCTATTTCTAGAAAAATTTCTTACTACATACAGCTACTGTGTCGGTTCAAGACTCTTGAGGGCTTGATTTATGAAAAATATGAGCTAATAGAATTTCAATACAGCTACTGTGTCGGTTCAAGGAAGATAAAATGGGCATTTAAAAATTTTAATTTTTTAGAAAAGTCCCATTTTTTGGACTTCTTAAGAAATTTTTTCCAATCGTTTTTAAACTTAACAATAAGTTGTTAAAAAACATTTTCTAAATGCCATTATATCGAGTTTTTCTTAAAGTTTCATAAAAAAAGAGGTTGGAAAAATCTTTAGTGCAGTCTTTAGTATCTAAGTAATTATGTTTGGATATAATTTTGTAAAAAAAGAAAGGATTTTTTGCTAAGAGAGATGAAAAGAGAAGTTTTAGCGCAAAATTTAGAAAATCTTATTCAAAGGGTAGAAAAAGCTAGATTAAGAGTTAGTGATCATCATATTGTAAAAATTATAGCAGTTAGTAAATATACAGATTTAGAAAGTATAAAAATACTCTATGAGCTTGGACAAAGAGCTTTTGGAGAAAATCAAATCCAACAACTCCAAGAAAGAGTAAAAGCAACCTCATCTCTTCCTCTTGAGTGGCATATGGTTGGAAGAGTTCAGAAAAATAAAATAAATAAACTTTTAGAAATTGATCCTTTTTTGGTTCACTCAATTGATTCTGTCAAATTAGCAGAAGCGTTTAATAAGAGATTAGAAGAAAAAGGAAAAAGTATTGATGCTTTGCTTCAAATAAATAGTGCCAAAGAAAGTAGCAAAGCTGGAGTTGCTCCAGAAGAAGCAATAGATATTTTTTATGAAATAAGAGAAAGATTTCCTAATATTAATTTAAAAGGTGTAATGAGTATTGGAGCACATACTGATGATAAAGAAAAAGTTAAAAAAAGCTTTGAAATTACAAGAAATATTTTTGATCAATTAAAAGATGTAAAGATTTGTTCAATGGGAATGAGTGGAGATTTTGAGCTAGCAATTGAATGTGGTTCAAATTTAATTAGAGTAGGATCTGTAATTTTTGGAAAATGATTAGAAGAGTTTTTAAAAAGAAAAAAAAGAGCAATTTTTTTAGCAAAATTTTAAAGGCAATAGAAAAATATAATATTCCTCAGGAGTATTTTTCGATAAATAGAAAATCTATCTCTAGAGGTGTAGGAATTGGACTTTTTTGGGGATTTATTCCAATGCCTTTTCAAATGGCAGGAGTTGTTGCAACCACTCCTTTTGTTCGTTTTAATGTTCCAGTTGCAATTGCAATGGTTTGGCTTAGTAATCCTTTGACAATGCCAGCAATGTATTATATGGAGTATCTAACTGGAAATTTTTTATTAGGAAAAGAAGGACTTCAAAAAGTTGAGCTTACAATGGAATGGTTTTCAAACCATTGGAGTGATATTGTTGTTCCTCTTTATGTTGGAACTGCCTTTTACTCTATTGTAGTAGCTTTTTTGATTTACAAATTGATAAATTGGTGTTGGAAAATGTCTGTACTTAGAGAAAAAAGAAGAAGAGATAAACAAAGAAAAGGTAAAAATGGAATCTAAACTTCCAGAAGAATTTTTAAAAAGACTCTCTTTGATTGTTCCAAAGAGGAAGTTTTCAGAAATTAAACAAAGCTTTTATTTCCCAAAAAAACCTACTTTTAGAGTAAATCTTTTAAAAAGTAATACAGCAGAAGTTTTAGAAGAGTTAAAAGAGTTAAATCCCAAAAAGATTCCTCAACTTGATGGTGTTTTTTTTGTAGAAGAAGATCAAAAGGAGTTTCTTAGCAGATCTAAAACATTTTTGGAAGGAAAAATTTATATTCAAAATATCTCTTCAATTTTGGCAGTAGAGATTTTGGATCCAAAACCAAATGAAACTATCTTAGATCTTGCAGCAGCACCTGGAGGAAAAACACTTCTTATTGCCCAAAAGATGAAAAATCAAGGAAAAATTTCAGCAGTAGAACCAAAAAAAGATCGTTTTTTTAGATTAAAAAGGAATATTGAAACTTTTGGCGGAGAAATTATTAAAACTTATAATAAAGATGGAAGAGCAATAGGAAAAATTTGTCCTTTGATGTTTGATAAAGTTTTGCTAGATGCACCTTGCTCTTCTGAAGCAAAATTTCATATCAAAAATCCAAAAAGTTTTGCTTACTGGTCAAAAAGAAAGATCAAAGAGTCTCAAAAACTTCAAAAAAGATTAATTCTTTCTGCTTGGAATTCTTTGAAAGCTGGAGGAGTACTTCTTTATTCTACCTGTTCATTTGCTCCAGAAGAAAATGAAGAAGTGGTAAATTTTTTACTTCAAAAAGATCCAAAAGCAAAGCTAGAAAAGATTACTTTGGAATTTGAAAATACTCAAAGAGGCTTAAAATCTTGGGAGAAGAAAAGTTTTGATGAATCTTTGGAAAATAGCTTGAGAATTTTGCCAAATGAGATTTTTGACGGCTTTTTTATTGCCAAAATTTTGAAGGAAAAGTAGTGAAATTTTATGAACTAAAAGCAGTTACAAATCATTTACAAAAATATAACTGGATCAAAAGGGCAAGAAGAGTTCAAAACAATGTAATTGAAATTGATTTTGGAGATAAAGAGAGTATCTTCTTTGATATGACACGCTCAAACTCTACAATTTACAAAGCTCCTTCTAAAAGACCACCTCAGGAGATGAATGCTCCTTTTGATACTCTTTTGCATCAGCTCTTTTCTCAAAGTAAAATCTTAGAAATTAAGTTGCTTGGAAATGATAAAATTTTACAAATCAAAGTAAAGTCCAAAAGTCAATATAAAGAAAAAATTGTAATTTTGCAATTAGAATTTACTGGAAAATATACAAACGCAATTTTACTCAATGAAGAAAATATCACAATTGAAGCTTTACATCATGTAGATAGCTCAAAATCTTATAGAGTTGTAAAACCAAATGTAAAACTTCTTCCTCTAAAACCTAGTTCAAAAAAATGGGAAGAAAAAGAGTTAGAAAATGTAGAAGCTTGGCTTGAGGAAAATTATCAAAAAGTTTTAAAAAAACATTTAGAAAGAGTAAAAAAGCAAAAGAGTTTAATTATAAAAAAACGTCTTTTGAAGGTAAAAAAAGCTTTAGAAAATCTTCAAGAGCCAGAAGAGTTGGAAAAAAAGGCTAAAGTTTTTAGAGAGTATGGAAATTTAATTTTGGTAAATCTTCACAAAATAAAAGAGTATGATAAAACTTTAGAGTGTTTTGATTTTGAGGGGAATTTAGTCAAAATTTTGCTTCCTGAAAACTTTTCTAAAGGCAGATTTAGTCAATACTATTTTAATCTTGCTAAAAAGCTAGAATCAAAAGCTAAAAATATTCATCTTGAAAAAGAAAACTTAATCGGAAAGATTCAATTTTATGAAAATCTTTTGTATTCAATTCAAAATTCAAATGATCCTTATGAAATTGAACTTTTGGTTCCAAAACAAAGTAGAGCAAAAAAGAAAAAAGAGAAATTAAAAGATGGAGAACTATTTTGGATTGATGGTTATAAAATTTTTGTAGGAAGAAATTCGAAAGAAAATCAAAAACTTCTTAAAATTGCAAAGGCAAATGATATTTGGATGCATGTAAGAGATATTCCTTCTAGTCATCTTATAATAAGAACAGATAAACAAAATCTTCCAAAAACTCTTCTTTATCAAGCTGCAAAGCTTTGCGTAGATCTTTCGATAAAACAAAGTGGAGATTATGAAGTAGATTATACTAGAAGAAAATTTGTAAAAATAAAAGAAGGATCAAATGTAGAATATGATAAATATAAAACTATTAGAGTTGTAAAAGAGGGAGTTGAAATTAGAATTTAAACTTAAAGATAAAAATTTTTGTGCTATAATCTGCCTAAAAGTGAAATTGGGGGATAATTTTATGCGATTTTGTATAAATTCTTATCAAAGTAGATTTACAAAAACTGCTTCTATCCTCCTGCTTCTTTGCCTCTAATACTTCTTATTAATAATTCTTATTTTTTTAAAAAATCGTTTAAAATATTAAATAAAAGGAAAAGTTTATGAAAGAAAAAATCATAATATTTGATACTACTTTAAGAGATGGAGAACAAAGTCCTGGAGCCTCAATGAATACAGAAGAGAAAATTCAAATTGCTTCAGCTCTTGAAAAACTTGGAGTAGATGTAATTGAAGCTGGATTTGCAGCAGCAAGCAAAGGAGATTTTGAAGCGATAAATAAAATTGCCCAAAGAGTAAAAAACTCTACTATCTGCTCTCTTGCAAGAGCACTTGAAAAAGATATTATTCAAGCAGGCAAAGCAATTGCTCCAGCTCCAAAGAGAAGAATTCACACTTTCATTGCAACTAGCCCAATTCATATGGAGTATAAGCTTAAAATGAAGCCTGATGAGGTGATAAAAAGGGCAGTTGAAGCGGTAAAACTTGCAAAAGAGTTTGTAGAAGATATTGAATTTAGCTGTGAAGATGCTGGAAGAAGTGATATTGAGTTTTTAAAAGAGATAATTGATGCAACAATTACTGCTGGAGCAAAGACTATAAATATTCCAGATACTGTTGGAATTTTGATGCCATTTGAAGTTGGAGAGAGAATTAAAATTTTAAAAGAGTTTATTGGTAATAGAGCAATAATTTCAGTCCACAACCATAATGATTTAGGTTTAGCTGTGGCAAATTCACTCGAAGCAATCAAAAATGGAGCAAGACAGATTGAATGTACAATAAATGGACTTGGAGAAAGAGCTGGAAATGCGGCTTTGGAAGAAATTGTAATGGCTCTTAAAGTCAGAAGCGATATCTTTAGTGATGTTGAAACTTCAATCAATACAAAAGAGATTTACCCAACAAGCAGACTAATTGCATCAATTACAGGGATTGAGCCTCAGCCAAATAAAGCAATTGTTGGGAAAAATGCTTTTGCCCATGAGAGTGGAATCCATCAAGATGGAGTTTTGAAAAACAAAAGGACTTATGAAATTTTTTCTCCAGAAGAGATTGGACTTGATACTAAAGATACAATCGTTCTTGGAAAACACTCTGGAAGAGCTGCATTTAAAGATAGATTAAATAAATTAGGATTTAGTTTGAATGAGAAAGAGTTAAATAAAGCCTTTGAAAAATTTAAAGAGCTTGCAGATAAGAAAAAAGAGATTTATGATGATGATTTAAGAGCTCTAATTACAAGTCAAATGGCAAATATTCAAAAAGAATATGAGCTTGTCTCTTTGCAGATTATGGACTCAACTGGAGGAGTCCCAAGTGCAGCAGTAACAATCAAAACAAAAGATGGGCAAGAAATTACAGATGCTGGGATTGGAGATGGAACAATTGATGCAATTTTTAAAACAATTGATAGAATAGTAAAGATTAATGGAAGACTTAGAGATTATAAAGTCAAGTCAGTCTCAAGTGGAAAAGATGCTTTGGCAAATGTAACTGTTCAAGTTCAATTTAATGAAGATGAACCAGCAGTAATTGGGCATGGACTTAGTATCGATACAATGCTAGCAAGTGCAAAAGCTTATCTTGGAGCATTAAATAGTTATCTTAGCATGCGAGGAATGTTAAAAAAAAGAACAATAGATTCAAAAAGTAGTGTATAGGAGATTTTTTGAATATACTTTTTATTCCTCATGTCCCAAATAAGAATGTAGTAAATAGGGTCTATGAGTTTGCAAAAGCTTTGGATAGTTATGTTTTAAGCTGGGAGATTGATAATAGTTCTTTTAGCAAGAAGGTAATCTCCCAGTTAAAATCTCTTCAATTTAGAGTCAATAAGAATGAAATTTTTATTCCTCTTCTTTTTAAGCCAGAAGCTTTTGGAGTAAAGTTTAATACTTTTGTTCTAAATTATCTAATAAAAAAGCTGAAAATTGATTTGGTAATAAATGCTAATGCTTTACTTTTTGATATAAAAAAGATTTCTGCTTTAGTTGTTTATGATTTAGTAGATGATCATTTAGAAGAAAATTTAAGTATAGGTTTAAATTTAGCAAGAGTTAAAAAGATAAAAGAGGATATAAAATCTTCAAAAGCTTTAATTTGTGTTACTCAAAATTTAGCTCAAAAAGCAAAAGGATTAAATCCAAGAATAAAAGTTATTGAAAATGGAGTTAGTTTAGAAAAGTTCAAAAGAGCAAGATCTATAAAATCTGAACTTGGGTTGGAAAATAGATTTTTGTTTGGGTATATTGGAGGCGTTGCAAAGTGGACTGGGATTGAAAAAGCTTGTAAAGAGTTTGTAAAAATTCAAAATTCCTCAAATGCAATGATTATTGTTGGAGAGAGCAAAGAGAGATATTTTCAAAATCTAAAAAGAGAGTATCAAGATAAAATCCATTTTATTGGACAAGTTCCTCCTGAAGATGTGGCTAAATATTTCAAAAGTTTAGATGTAGGATTGATTCCATTTGAAATTAATGACTTTACAAATAATGCTTTACCAATTAAAGCTTTGGAGTATGGACTTGGAGGAGCAAGAGTTCTTAGTACTCCTTTAGAAGCTTTAAAAAATAAAAATTTTCCATTTATCAAATTTGCTAAAATTGAAGAGTTTTCAAAACAGATGCAAAAGATGCAAACTCTAAATCAAAAAGTAGAGTTCGATTTTAGAGAATTTAGCTGGGAAAAAAAAGCAAAAGAGTTAGAAGAGTTTTTGAAGGAGCTAGTGTGAAGATTTTGGTAATTCATCCTTGGGGACTTGGAGATTTGATTATGGCAACTCCAATGCTAAAATCTTTAAAATTAAGTGGTCATAAAGTTGATTTGGCTATTTTTTCTAAATCCTTAGAAACTCTTTTAAAAGAAAATAATTTTTTAGAAAATATCTACCTCATCAAAAGTTATAAAGATTACTTAAAGTTTTTTGGAAAATATGATATTTTAGTAGCTACTGCTGGAGTCAATCCTAGAAAAATTAAAATTTTAAATCTTTTTGTAATGGCAAAAAAAGTTTTTGCTAAAAAGCAAGAAAAAGATATTCACAGAATCAAAATGAATCTTAAAATTGTCTCAAATCTACTTACAAAAACTACAAAAGAACCTTATATTTTTATAAAAGATTCAGATGCTTATAAAAAATATTTCTCTAAAGAAAAGAAAAATATAGCTTTTGCTGTTGGAAGCGGCTCTAAACAGAAATTTAAAAGATGGAATGGTTTTAGAGATGTAATTAAGGTTTTACAAGGAAGATTTAATATTTTAGTTTTTATTGGAGCTGATGAGGTAGATTTAGAAAAAGAGTATGAAGATTTAGAGGTAAAAATTATAAAAGAACATTTAGAAGATGTAGTTAGTATTGTTTCAAAATTGGATCTGTTGGTAGGAAATGATAATGGAATTATGCATATTGGATATGCAACAAAAGTAAATACAGTAACAATCTTTGGAATGACAAATGAAAAAGAAACAGGAAGTTATAGAAAAAATTCTGAAGCAGTATTTGTAAAAAATCTTGAGTGTCGTCCTTGTTTTGATCCTTCAACAGATAAAATCGGATGTTTTACTCTAGAGTGTTTGAAATATATTCAAGCCAAGGAGGTGGTATCAAAGTGCCTAAAATTTCTGTAATTGTTCCAATTCTTAATGAAGAAAAATATATTAAAAATCTTTTAGAATCAATAATAAAAAGTGATTTTCCAAAAGAAGAAATTGAAGTTTTATTAGTAGATGGCATAAGCAGTGATGAAACAGTCAAAATAATTAAAGAGTATCAAAAAAAATATCCCTTTTTTAAACTTCTTTTTAATCCTAAAAAGATAGTTCCAACTGCTATGAATATTGGAATCAAAGCAGCAACTGGAGAATTTATTATCCGTTTAGATGCTCACTCTAGTTATCCAAAAGATTACTTTAGCAAATTGATCAAATATCATAAAAAATTAGATGCTTGGAATGTTGGAGGAGTTTGCAAAACAGAAGTTTTAAAAAAAACTAAAATTTCAAATGCTATAAAAAAAGTTTTAAGCCATCCTTTTGGAGTTGGGAATGCAACTTTTAGAGTTGGAACAAAAGAGATTTTAGAAGTAGATACTGTTCCTTTTGGATGTTACAAAAAAGAGATCTTTGATAAAATTGGACTTTATGATGAAAGATTAGTAAGAAATCAAGATATAGAATTTAATAAAAGAATAAAAGCAAATGGAGGGAAAATATTTTTAATTCCAGATATAATCTGTACTTACTATGCTAGAGAGGATTTAAAAAGCTTTGCAAAAAATAACTTTTTAAACGGAAAATGGAATATATTAACTTTGTACTTTACAAAAAGACTTAGCTCCTTGAGTTTAAGGCATTTTATTCCACTTTTGTTTTTGCTTTCTTTAATTTTACCAATTTTTTTTGCTCCATTTTTTAAATATTGGTATATTTTGCCTTTACTTTCACTAACAAGTTATTTAGGTTTAGTTATAATTGTGGCACTAAAAAACCTAGATAAAAATGAAAATTTCTTAGACTTTTTCTATCTGGTAGTATCATTTTTTACTCTACATATTTCATATGGAGCAGGCTCTTTGGCTGGAATTTTTGAGATTTTTATAAAAAAATTAAAAGGAAAAGAAGATGAAAATGAAGAATAAAAACTCTCTTGAAGTTGATAAAACCCAACTTCTACTCTTGATTCTTACAGCTTATTTATTTAGTATTGCAGTAAGATTGATTTGGCTAAACTGGGCAGCAGAAAATCCATTGTTTTATTGGAATGGAGAAATTATGATAAATACAAACGATGGATATTTCTTTGCAAGTGGAGCGGCTAAAGAGCTTTTTGGATTACATCAATACAATCCTAGAGTTCCAAATTTATGGGATTATGGAACAGTATTTTTTACATATCTTTTAGCAAAAATTACACCTTTTTCTCTAGAGACAATTATTCTTTATATGCCAGCAATTATCTCTTCTTTGGTTGTAATTCCAATCATTTTGATTGCAAGACTTTATAAAGAGACTCTTTGGGGCTTTTTTAGTGCACTTTTAGCTTCAATTATTTGGAGTTATTATAATAGAACAATGATAGGCTATTATGATAGCGATATGTTTAGTGCAATGGCTCCAATGTTTATTTTGTATTTTCTTATTAAATCTACCATCGATTTTGATTTAAAAAGTGCTCTTTTTGCTGCTTTTGCAATAGCAATTTATCCATTTTTGTATGATCAAGGAAGAGCAATTGTTTTTGCTATGGGAATAATTTATGCAGTTTATATGGTTTTTTATCATAAGAGTGAAAAACTTACCTATCAATCTTTGATTTTAATCTTTGTGGCTCTTACTCCTTTTCATCTTCCTTCTCCTTATGAATATTTAATCCATTTTATTATTTTAATTGGAATTTATTTTTTCTTCAAAAAAGATATTAAAATTGGAGAAAAAGAGTTAGATCTAAAAAAATTAATGATAATTTCTGGTGTACTTTTTTTAGCATTTTTAATCTTTGGAGATGTAATTGGATTAATTTGGAGAAAGATTTCTAGCTACATAATTGAAGGAACTACAAAAAAGGAAGGACTTAATTTTTTTGCAGTAAATCAAACAGTAAGAGAAGCTAGCAAAGTTTTATTTTTTCCAGTGGCTGAAAATCTTCCTTACAAAACAAATATCGCCCATAGAATGATGGGTTCTAGTATTGGATTAATTTTGGCTTTGCTTGGATATTTAGCTCTTGTTTGGAGACACAAAGCCTTTATTTTAGCTCTTCCTTTAATTGGAATTGGTGTTTTTGCTCACTGGGGAGGCTTAAGATTTACTGTGTATGCTGTTCCAATTGCTGGCATGAGTGCAATTTATCTTTTCTGGATTGCTTCTGAATTTGTAGAAAATAAACTTGCTAAACTTGGAATTTTGGGAATTGCTACTGCACTTTTGCTAATTCCAAATATAAAGCATATTCAATCTTATCTTGTTCCAACAGTTTTAAATAAATATGAGGTAAAAGATCTGGATAAATTAAACAAAATTGCTTCAGCAAAAGATTATACAATTGCTTGGTGGGATTATGGATATCCAATCTGGTTTTATTCAGAAACTTCTACTTTAATTGATGGTGGAAAACATAATGAAGATAATTTTTTGGTCTCTACAATTATGCAAACTGATTCTCAAACACTTGCTGCAAATTTAGCAAGACTTTCAGTAGAAACTTATGTAAAATCTGGATACAAAAAAGTCACTCAAGAGCTTTTTGAAAATCAAAAACTAGATCCAAATGAACTTTTAGCAAATCTTAGAGACAAAAATTTTAAGCTTCCCAAAAAGACAAGAGATGTGTTTTTATATTTGCCTTATAGAATGTTTGAAATTTTCCCTACTGTAATGCTTTTTGGAAATTTAGACCTTACTACTGGAAAAGAGCTGGGGCTTAGAAGATTTATAATTACAATTCCAGTTGGAAGTAGCAAAGATGGAAAAATTTTAAAACTTTCAGATGGTACAAAAGTAAATTTAGATGATGGAACGTTAGAGGTTGGAAATAGAAAAATTCCTATGAAACGTTTTGTAATTGCCTCTTTGAAAAAAGATTTATCTATAAAAAAAGTAATTCAAAATTACCATTCAAATGGTATTTATACACTTGTTTATTTGAAAAGTTATGGAAGAGTTGTAATTATGAATGAAGATGTATTTAACTCTACTTATGTGCAAATGTTTCTATTAGGAAACTATGATAAAGATCTGTTTGAACTAGTTGTCAAATCTCCTTACACAAGAATTTATAAATTAAAAATTTAAGGATTTTTGTGGGACTTAGTAGGTTTGAAAGATTTCTAAAAAGAAGTTTTGATCTTTTTTTTAGCTTTTTTGGTTTAATTATTACTTCTCCAATAATTTTAATCGCTTGGATTATAGCTGCAATTGAGACAAAAAGTAATGGTTTTTTTATTCAAGAAAGAGTAGGAAAAGATGGAAAAATTATAAAAGTAGTAAAAATAAAAACTATGAAACCAAATACTCAAAATCTAGGAACAATTACGACAAAAAATGATCTTAGGATTACAAAAAGTGGAAAATTTTTTAGGAAAACAAAAATTGATGAACTTCCACAACTTTGGAATGTTTTAATTGGAGATATGAGTTTGGTTGGACCTCGTCCAGATGTCAAAGGGTATGCTGACAAATTACAAGGAGAAGATAAAATTATTCTTTCAATTCGACCAGGAATTACTGGACCTGCTACTTTAAAGTATAAAAATGAAGAAGAGATCTTGGCAAATGTAAAAGATCCAAAAGAGTACAATGATAAAATTATCTGGCCTGATAAAGTTAAAATTAATAAAGAGTATATTAAAAATTGGTCATTAAAAAAAGATATAAAATATATTTTGGAGACAATTTTTGGATAAGAAGATCTTTTTATCTCCTCCTGATATGGGAGAAAATGAATTTAAATATTTAGAAGAAGCTTTTAAGAGCAATTATATTGCTCCTGTTGGAGAATTTATAGATCGTTTTGAAACTTCTATTGCAAATTACACAAGTTCTCCTTTTGTTTTAGCTCTAAATAGTGGCACAGCTGCAATCCATTTGGCTTTAAGAGGTGCTGGAGTTGGATTTAATGATAAAGTTTTAGTTTCTGATTTTACATTTGTAGCTTCTGTAAATCCAATTCTCTATCAAGGGGCAATTCCAATTTTAATTGATTGTGATTTTAGTTGGAATATCGATCCAAATTTGGTAGAAGATGCAATCAAAAAAGAGTCTCCAAAGGCTTTAATTGTTGCCCATCTTTATGGACAAAGTGCTCAAATAGATAAAATTGCTTGGCTTTGTCAAAAGTATGGAGTAACCTTGATTGAAGATGGCGCTGAATCTTTAGGAGCAAAATTTGAAGATAAACATCTTGGAACTTTTGGAAGATTTGGAATTTTGTCTTTTAATGGAAATAAAATTATTACTACAAGTGGAGGTGGGGCTTTACTTTGCAAAGATGAAAAAGATTATAAATTTCTAAAAAAGCTTTCTACTCAAGCAAAAGAGGATAAAATTTGGTATGAACACAAAGAGCTTGGATACAATTATAGATTGAGTAATCTTTTAGCAGCAATTGGACTTGGACAAATGGAAATTTTAGATCAAAAGGTGGCAAAAAAGCGCAAAATTTTTGAAGAGTACAAAAATAATTTTGAAGGGGTTGATGAGGTTGAATTTATGCCAGAAATTAAAAATTCTTTTGGGACTCGTTGGCTAAGTACTTTAACTTTTAAAAAAATAGATCCTCTAACTCTTTTGAAATCATTAGCAAAAGAGAATATTGAATCTAGACTTCTTTGGAAACCAATGCATACTCAAGAACTCTTCAAAGATGCTAAATTCTATGGTCAAGGGGTAGGAACAGAGCTTTTTAAAAGAGGACTTTGTCTTCCTAGTGGAACCAATTTACAAGAAGAGGAAATAAAAAAAATCTCAAGTATCATAAAAAAATGGCTAAAATAATTAAAGAGCTTTTTAGACCAACTTTTAAAAAAAGGGTTTTATTTTTTATTTTAGTAGATGCAATCCTTTCTATTTTTACACTCTATGGAGCATATCTTTTAAGATTTAATTTTCATATCCAAACAAAATATTTTCACAATTTTTGGGATATGGTACTACTTTTTACCTCTGTAAAATTTATCTTCTTGACTATTTTTTCTCAATATACAATTGTTTGGAGATTTTATAGTCTAAAAGATGCCAAAAGACTCTTTTTTGCCCTTGTTTTAAGTTATTTGAGTATTACAATTTTATATTTAAGCTTTAAAGAGTGGTTTTTACCTTTTCCAAGAAGTGTTATTGTTATAGATTTTTTTCTTTCATTGGTATTTTTACTTGGAATTAGACTTTTAAAAAGACTTTTTTTAAGAAGTGCTCTACCAAATGAGATCGAATTTAAACCTACTTTGATTTTTGGACTTAGTGATTACTCTACAATAAAAGCAATTTTAGAGAGTGATATCTCTTTATTTCCTGTTGGAATTATAATTCTTCAAGAAGAAAATAAAGGCTTTATTGGAGGGCATATTGATAATATAAAAATCTATTCAAAAGATGATTTACAAGATCTAATAAAAAAATACTCCATAAAGAGTGCAATTATTACTAAAAAGCTCTCTTCAAAAGAGCTTTCTAGTTTAATAGATAAATTAAAACGTCTTGGAGTAAAAGAGATAAAAAAAGCAAAAATTTTAGAAGATAAAACTGAAAAGCTAGAAAATATCCAAATTGAAGAGCTTCTTGCAAGAGAACCAAAAGATCTTGATACAAAGGCAATTTCAGAGTTTATAAATCAAAAAAAAGTTTTAGTTACAGGAGGTGGAGGAAGTATTGGATCTCAAATTGTAAGAGAACTTTTTTATTTTAATGCAAAAGAGATAATTATTGTAGAAAATAGTGAATTTAATCTTTATAAAATCTCTCAAGAGTTAGAAAATTTAGGAGCAAAATTTGTGCCTATTTTGGAAAATGTTTGTGAAAAAGAGGCAATGGAAGAGATCTTTAAAAAGTATAAAATTGATATTGTAATCCACTCAGCTGCTTACAAACATGTTCCTCTGTGTGAATTTAATCCAAAAAGTGCAATAAAAAATAATATTTTAGGTGCTATGAATATTTTTGAACTTAGCATAAAATATAAGGTTAAAAAGATAGTAAATATCTCAAGTGATAAGGCAGTTCGTCCAACAAATGTAATGGGAGCTACAAAAAGAGTTATTGAACTTTTAGCACAAAATATTCCTTCAAAAGAGAGTGAAATTGTTTCTGTAAGGTTTGGAAATGTTTTAGGAAGCAGTGGAAGTGTGGTTCCAAAATTTAAAGAACAAATCAAAAATGGAGGACCAGTAACTGTTACTCATCCAGATATTACCAGATATTTTATGTTAATAGATGAAGCTTGTAAACTTGTACTTCAAGCTGGAGCTTTGGCCAAAGGAAAAGAGTTATTTATTTTGGATATGGGTGAACCTGTAAAAATTGTGGATCTTGCAAAAAGAATGATCGAACTCTACGCCAAAGATGAAAAGATTGAAATTGTCTTTACTGGACTTAGACCTGGAGAAAAACTTTATGAAGAACTTTTGATAGATGATGCAGAGTGTAAAACAAAATATGAATCAATTTATATTGCAAAAGCTTCCTTTTATGATTTTGAACAATTAAAAAAAGATATTCACAAACTTCTAAATTCTGATAATCCAAAGGAGATATTAAAAAAGATTCTTCCAGAGTACAATCCAAAAAATTAAAGCTCTTCCAAAATTCTCCAAAAAATCTAATTTTTTTAAGATAAAATTAAATAAAAGTTTAAAAAGGAGGAGGAAAGATGAAAAGATTATTTTTTATTCTATTTATTTTGATATTTGTTCATTCTCTAGAGGCGAGAAATCCCAAAAGCTATAAAATAGGAATTTTAAAAGGAGTCTCTTATTTAATCAATAACGCTACTAAAAGAAAGAAAAAAGTTCGTTTAAATTTAAGCAGGCTTATTCCAATGCCAAGGGCAAAACAAAATCAGCCAAGGACTAAAAAAGGTTTTTTAAGAAGTAAAGATTATTTTTGGAAAAAGTACATGAAAAAATATCCTCATGAATTAAGTAGCAAAAACAAAATGAGAATTAATTCAGGTTTTAGTCCTGTTGTAGATTCAAAATGGATAAAATATCACAAAGACCACAAGTTTTTTAGAGGAGATAAAATTGAACATCATCATCTAAATCATGGAATGTTTGCAGCACCTTTGCCAAAAGGGCTTCATAGAGGAAAAGGAAATAGCAAATTTTGGCATACAAAATAACTTTCAATTTAAGCTAAATGCCAAATTAGCATTTAGCTTTTAAAATTAAAGTCCACTTGCTCCAAGTGCTGCTTTGACTGAATCTTCTGCCATGGAAATATTCCAAGCAGGTTCCCAAACTACTTCAACTTCTACGTTTTTAACTCCTTCAACTCTCATTTCAACTGCATCTTTTACCCATTGAGTTAACATTTGATGAAGCGGGCAACCTCTGGTTGAAAGAGTCATAACTACTTTTACATTGCACTCATCATCAATAATTACATCATAAATTAGACCCATTTCTACTAAATTAAAACCAACTTCAGGATCTATGACATTTCTAATAGCATCATAAACTTGCTCTTTTTTGATATCACACATTTTGGCTCTCCTTTTTTCCATAACCTAACATCCATTTAACTCCAATTGCCATAAAGAAAGCTCCAACTACCAAAAATGAGACTCCACCTTTAAAAAGATTTATATTTCCAAAAAAGATTCCAACTCCAGCAATAATAACTCCAGCAACACTAAATTTAAATTGATAATCAGAGATCTTTTTTGGATACATCTCATGAAGCATCGGAACTTTTCTTTTTCCAACAAGTGGAGCAAACCTTTCAAACCAAACTAAAAATGGAATAATTTTAAAAAGGTGTCCAGTAATTAAAAATCCCACAAATCCAACTACCAAGAACCATCCACTTGCTAAAATTGTATTTTCATTTTGAGTAAAAAGTCCTAAAATTGCTAAGATTGTAGAAACAACTAAGCTTCCATATCCAAAAAACATAGAATTTGCCCAAATCTCTTTTTCTTTTCTGGCTCTGACTTTGTAGATAAGGTAAATTTGCTTCATATAAAACCCAATTGCTACAAACATAATTAAAAAAGCTAAAAATTTTCCACTTTCAATTCCAAAGAGAGTTGAAAAAAAATGCAAAATTACACCAGCTACCATCAATTTAAAACTTAAGTTTCCACTACTTTCATCAAATCCGTGAGCTAATCCAAACATTGGAAGCAAAATCATAGAAAGCCCAATAATAGTAAGTACAACATATCCGCCAAGCACCATCACTGCATGAGTACTAAGCCAAGATGCTATATCAAACTCTACTCCTGCTCCAATTGCAAGAGCTAAAATAAATCCAATAATAATTCCAATAGTTAAGAATAAATTAGCAGCAACTGCTGTTTTGACTGTAAGAGTAATATTGGTGGCTTTTTTTAGAGTCATTAAAGTATCATAAAGATAAATCAACATAGAAACAAGTACTAAGAGTCCACCATATGGAAGAACTGGAGGCTCAAACCAAAATCCAAAAACCATTGCTAAAGTTCCAACTAGCAAAAGAGGCCAAATTACATAATACAAATCTACCGAAAAGTGTCCAACCTCAACTACGACTGGAATTAATTGAGCCATTGCTCCAAAAATTATCATCATTACAAATCCAAGCAAAAACAGATGTACTGCACCAACCAAAGCTGGATCAAAATGTCCATTTGCTGGATCTACAAACAAAAAAGAGATTGTTGCAAAAAGGTAGAGTATTACCCCAATCACAAAGAAAGGGGCAATCATTGAAAAAGGTGGGGCATAATCCCTTGAGACACTAAACATCTTTTTTATCCATTACAGCTTGCATCATCAAGATTAGCTTTTTCACTCTCTCCAGCTTTGTATCCAAAAATAAGCTTTACTCTTCCGTCTTCAAGTTTTTCCTCAGCCTCTAGGTTAAAATTTTCTCCAATTTTATCGAGTAATCCCATCGGTTTTTTATGATTGATCATTACAAGCTTTTTATTTGGAGAATCAATTAATTTAAGTCCAGCCATAGCATTTACCATTGGTTCTGGTGGTCCGCACTTTGAAGTATCAAATTCAATATACTGAGTCTCACCCATTTTATAAGTAAAAAATGGAACAGTTGCTCCTGGTACTTCGATCGGTTCTTTTTTTATTTCTGACATATTTACTCCTATTTGTGATTTTGCATATTATAAGACTTATTTTCTGAAACAAAGGTTAAAGCAAGAGTTATTATATTTATAAAAATTACTTATCTTTAAAATTATTCTGGATAAACTCTTCTGCCATCTTTCTAAAAAGTTTCATTCTCTCTTTCCCTTTTGGCAGAGTAGCTCTTAGACTTTTCATCTTTTTTAAAAACTCTTCAATAGTATCTGGAATTACTTCTTGGAAGTATTTTCTTAGCTCTTTTGAAAGTGCAGGAGAGATTCCAGAAGTAGAAAAAGAGACAATCAAATCTCCTTTTTTTACAAATGCTGGAAATAAAAAGTCACAAAACTCTTTTTTATCTACACTATTTATTAAAACTCTTTTTTTTCTAGACTCTTTGAAAATTTTTTCTTGTAATAATATGCTATCGACTGCTACAATTACAATCTCAAAATTATCAATATCTCCACTTCTATAAGCTCTAGGAAGAGTTAAAAGGCAGTGATCTTTTGCCAACTTTAAAACTTCTGGAGAAAACTCTTTTGCAATTATTGTGATATCTTTTGTAAAAAGAAGCAATCTTTCTAATTTGTCTGAAGCAATCTTTCCGCCTCCAACAATTAAGACTCTTTTATTTTCTAAATTTATTAATGCAGGAAAGTAACTCATTTTGCAAAGTACCTAATCGAAGCAAACCCTACTGCCCCAAGATCTAAAGCAAAATTAATTTGTTCTTTTGATACAATTCCTCCAAGTGCAATAACAGGAACTTTTGAAAAACTTATTAGTTCTTTAAATCTCTCTTTTCCAAGGGGAGTTCCTTTATTTGGAGTTTTAAAAAGAGGAGAAAGGGTAATCATATCTGCTTTTGAAGCTAATTTGATCTCTTCTTTGTTATGACAACTTGCAATTACAAAAAGATCAAAAGCTTTTGCCTTTTCAATTTTTGAAATATTGCTAGAGCTAAAATGAATTGAGACTCCAAGCTCTAAAGCCAAGTCTATATCATTTTGAATAAAAATTTTTTCGAAATCAAACTCTTTTGCAATCTTTACAAACTTTTTGGCATTGTTTTTATAATTTGGATTTGTTTTATCACGATAGAGAATGAAATTAGCTTTTTTAGAAATTCTTTTTAAATCATCTTTGATTTTTGAAAAAGAAAAGTTTGATTTATCAGTAATTGCATAAGCAATCATTTCTTAGTTTCTTTTGATAAATTCTTAAGTTCTTCTAGAAGCTTAACCTGTTTTTTTAGAAGGAGATTTTGCTCTTTTAGAAGTTCTCTTTTTTCAAAACTAGCAATAATTGCCTCTAAAATAACAACTCCTAAAACTCCAGGTATTGTCCAAAAAATACCGCTAAAAAGTGCTGTAAAAAATCCATTATGCCAATTTTGAATTAAACCTCTAAAAAAACCTATAAAAATAGTTGCCCAAAAGAGCCCGGTCAAAAAACTAACTAACCAGGCTAATTTAGACGAAGAGAGTCTCATAAATTAAACTGCTCCCATTGTATCTACAACTGGATCTGGAGCTTTTTCTGGATGCTCTTCTTCAAGTGCAACTGCTCCAGCTAAATAAACATAAGTTAAGATCATAAATACAAATGTTTGAAGCAAAGCTGAAAATGTAAGTAATAAATATCCAGGAAGTGGTAAAAGCCAAGGAACAAGCATCAATAACACCCACAAGAAAAGATCATCACCTTTTATATTTCCAAAAAGTCGGAAAGACAAAGAGACAATTCTTGAAAGATGAGAGACAATTTCAATTGGAAACATCAAAGGAGCCAAAGCTTTTACAGGTCCAGCAAAGTGTGCAAAATAGTGTCCCACACCTTGCTTTTTGATTCCTTCATAGTTGTAATAGAAAAATACTGCCAAAGCTAATGGCAAAGTTACATTTATATTTGAAGTTGGAGACTCAAATCCAGGAATAATTCCAATCAAATTTGAAATTAAAACGAATAATCCAATTGTAGCAACTAGTGGGAGATATTTTCTAGCCAATTTTTCACCAATTACATCTTTTCCCATTGCCAAAACGCCTTGTAAGTAGGCTTCCATTACATTTTGAAAAGGTCCAGGAACTGCTTTTAGAGTTGCAGTGGCTTTAAATGAAAGCCAAAGAATAATTATAGCCACAAGTATTAAGTGACCAATTACTAAACCTTCTCCATGCCCAGTAAATGCGCCAATAAAGGTAAATACACCTTCCATTATCTTCCCTTCATTCTTTATTTAAGCGAAATTATAACCAGATTTTGTTGAATTTTATATACTTAGTTAAGTTTAAAAACTTTTCTAAAGAATTTTTGGATTCAGCTTTTGTTAAAAATAGAAAAGTATAATTTGCTCTAATTGATATTGATTATCAAAATACTTAAAGGTTATGAAATGAAAAAGCAAATAAAAATAGCTTTTGTAGGACAGCCAAATGTTGGAAAGAGTTCTTTAATTAATGCTATTTCAAATGCAAATTTGCATGTTGGAAATTTTGCTGGAGTTACAGTTGAGAAGATTGAAATAGAAACAAAATTTTGTGATCCAATAACAAAAGAAGAGTATGAAATTAAAATTATAGATCTACCAGGAAGTTACTCTTTAAATGATTATACAGCAGAAGAAAAAGTTACAAAAGAATTTTTATTAAAAGAAGAGTATGATCTTATTGTAAATGTAGTTGATTCTACCCATCTCCAAAGAAATTTGCTTCTTACTGCTGAACTTATGGAGCTTGGGAAAAAGATGATTTTGGTTTTAAATATGATTGATGAAGCCAAAAAAGAAGGAATTATTATTGATGATAAACAACTTCAAACTATTTTAGGAATTCCTGTTGTAAAGGTAAGTGCAAAAACAAAAGAAGGAATAAATGAACTTTTAGAAAAAATTGTAGAAGTTTATAACAAAGAAAAAACTGACTCTAAAATTATCTATAGCGATTTTATAGAAGAAGAAATTACAAAGATTATTAATTTTTTTAAAGAGAGGCATTACAAAAGTGATATTCCCTTAAGACATCTTGCAGTAAGACTTCTAAAAGAAGATAAAGTAATTTATAAAAAGATGCATGATGAACCAATTTGGATTGAGCTTTTGCCGCTTCTTAGAAACTCTTTAGAGCATATTTATCTTCACTCTGGGAAAAAAGATATTTCAGAAATTTTTGCAGATGAGCATTTTGCCTTTGCGAAGGGTGCTAAAATGGAAGTAATTAGCACTAAAAGCATGAGAGCAAGAAATATAACTCAAAAGATTGATAACTTTTTGATAAATCAATATTTTGGAATTCCAATTTTTCTATTTTTGATGTGGGGCCTTTTTCAGCTTACTTTTTCTCTTGGAGCAATTCCAATGGAACAGATTAGCTCCTTTTTTGATTGGCTAAGTAGCTGGATAAAAAATAGTATCGGAGGGGAGCTTGGTTCACTCATTGGAGATGGAATTTTAGGAGGCGTTGGAGCAGTTATTTCTTTTTTACCAAATATTTTAATACTATTTTTTGGAATTGCACTGCTTGAGACTACTGGTTATATGGCAAGAGTTGCCTTTTTGCTTGATGGTTTTTTTCACAAATTTGGACTTCATGGAAAAAGTTTTATTCCTCTTGTAACTGGATTTGGTTGTACAGTCCCAGCTTACATGGCAACAAGGACTCTAAAAAGCAGAAGCGATAGATTAATTACTCTTTTTATTCTTGGCTTTATGAGTTGTAGTGCAAGAATACCAGTATATGTTCTTTTTGCTGGAGCTTTTTTTGGGGCTGAGAGGGCTGGAAATATTTTATTTTTAATCTATATTATTGGGGCAATTTTAGGGCTTATTGCTGCTAAGATTTTAAGAAAATTCTTTTTCAAAGGAGAAGATGATCCATTTGTAATGGAGATGCCAAAATATAGATTGCCCTCAGTTAAACTTATTTTTCATATTGTCTGGGGACAAGCAAAAGATTATCTAAAAAAAGCTGGGACTTTTATTTTAATAGCTTCAGCTTTGATTTGGTGGGCAAGTAATTATCCAAAGAATCCTCAAATTGTACAAAGTTTTAAACAAGAAATGACGAAAATTGATTCTGAGGAAAAATTAAGTGCCCTAAAAGCAAAAATAAAAGAAAAAGAGCTAGAAAATAGTTATCTTGGAAAGTTTGGAAAATTTAGTGAACCTTTTTTTGCTCCTCTTGGATTTGATTGGAAACTTGCAGTTTCACTTGAAGCTGGACTTGGTGCAAAAGAGATTATAGTCTCAACTCTTGGGGTTTTATACTCTCTTGGTGATGAGGTAGATGAAAAGAGTAATTCTTTGCAAACAAAAATTAAAGAAGCAATTCCTATTTCAGTTGGACTTGCTTTTATTGTATTTGTAATGGTTTATATTCCTTGTGTTGCTTCGATGGCGGTTTTTGTAAAAGAAGCTGGAGGATGGAAATATCTTGGATACTTATTTTTGATGACAACAGCTACTGCTTGGATATTAAGTTTTATAACTTATAATCTGACAAAAATTTTGGTAGGAGAGTAGATGAGACTAAGTCAATTACAAAAAGGAGAAAAGGGAATTATTAAAAGTATTTTAGCAGATCCTGAACTAAAACAAAGACTCTATTCTTTTGGAATTATTCGAGGAGAAGAGCTTGAGATGAAAGAGCACTCTCTTGCAAAGCAGACAATAGAAATTGATATTGATGGGACTTTAATTGCATTAAGAAAAGAAGAAGCCGATAAAATAGAAGTAGAAAAAGTCTCTTAAAGCTAAAGAGTAATTTAAGGCCATGAAAGCTACTTTAGATTAAAAGTGGTGAATTTTTGTGATTTATTCAATAAAGAAAGTTTCAAAAGTTCAACTTTTCTCAAAGAAAGTGCCAAGGCACAAGCTCAAAGAGAGTGCTAAAGCACAAGAAGCTCTTTGAGATAGCTTATAAAATATCTCTCATAATAATTGCATAATGCATTACAAAAAGATTTAAGATAAAAATCAACATTGAAGAGCTTCGAGAAAGAATTTGTTCAAGTTTAGTTCTTTCTTTTCCATTTGTTTTATAAGCTATGACAAAATGAATAATAGTTGCAATTGTTAAAATTATTACTAAAATTACTTTTATCTTTAAAGCTTCAGAAATCTTTGTATTTTGATTAGAAAAGAGTAACTCGAAAAGATTGTAATGAACTCCCATAATATATCCAGAAATTAATAAAGCTATCAAAGCAACAAGTTCAAACCATCCAAAAATGGGACCAATGTGTGGATAAACTTGATTTTGAGCCTCTTTGTCTCTAAGAGAAATCCCCAAAACAAACATAAAAATAGATCCTCCAATCCAACTAATTGCCATTAAAAGATGAATATGAAAAGCCCACTCTGTTAAAATATCCACACAAGATCCTTTAGTTATAGTTATAAAAAATATTATAACAACTTATTCTAACCATTTTTTATTCCAAAAAGATTTTAACCTTTTACTACTTAGTTTAGCTTTTAAAAGTCAAAATCTTTTTTACATTCCCATCGTCAAAGCCAAAGAGTTAACTTTTGGATCTTTTATCTTATCCTGATTATAAGCTCTTTTTTCGCCTTTTAGATGACGATTTATTGCATCAATTGTTGCTTGTAAAACTACTTTTGAATCCGGGATAGATTTTATATCTAATTGTTCAATCGCTTTTTTTACTCTTTTATCTATTACAATAGAATCTCCATTTTTATTACTATTTAAAGATTTTAGAAATTCAATTACAGAAGAGTTATCTTCTTGCAGTGTAAGATCTAAAGAACTCTCATACATATCCATTGAATAGATATATCTTAATTCTACTCCAGCAATTGAGAATCTACACTCTTTATTTGGATAAAAATAGAATTTTCCTCTTTTGTCTGTAACACCTCTTAAATTTCCACACTGATATTCAATTCCAACTAAGGGTGTATCAATATCATAGATATAATACCCTTTGAGTTTGGCAACTTTTTTTGGTTTAGTTATTTCTGTGGAAATTTTATTTTTTATACTCTCTAGATCAAAATCACATCCGCTAATAAAAGTGGCAAAAATGATTAAACCAAAGATTTTTAACAACTGTTTCATACTACACTCCTTTTTTGGAGCGAAGAGAGGAAAGAAAGCATCTTAAGCAGATACTCTTAAGTTATTCTTAAGAGGCAACCCGGCTATCTCAGAGAGACCCGTGGCTTTCCGTCCCCGCCTCGCGACAGGTTTGGCAACTAGGCAAACTACAAAACTTATTATAACATAATTTTAATTAAAAAAGTAAATTTTCAATACTCTTCTGTATCTTTTGGAGTTTTTCTTTTGTAACTTTTTCTATTTTTCATCTTTTGAAGACGATTTAGTCTACTCATTTGAGATTTTCTAATTGAATTTAAATATTCATCATCAAAATTTTCATCTTTAATCTCTAAATAGAGTCTTTCATAGTAATTTTTTGACTCTTTTATATATTCACTATTTAATTCTACTTTTTCACTCTTTTCTAGCTCTTTCATAAGAGTCGAAAATCTATCTTGAAACTTTTTAGATCCAATATTTGGATCTCTAAACATTTTAAAGAGATTTTTTCCAATTTTCTCAATCAAAGAGATATATTTTTGTCTTTTATACTTTTCAATCTGCTTTGGAGAGTATCGCAAATTTACTCCTCTAGAATAATTGGAGTCCCAATTGCAACATGAGACCAGATGTAATCTAAATCTTTATTCGTTACTGCAATACATCCATTTGTCCAATCATGGCTTAAAGTATAACTATCACCTCTTCCGTCTCTATTCCAGTAAGGTTGTCCATGAATTGTAATTAAGCCTCCTGGTTTTACTCCCATAGCTTTAGCTCTTGCTCTATCTTGAGCATTTGGATAATTTAGATACAAAGCTCTATATTTTACAGGGTGACATCTTTTGTTTATGATTTTATAACTTCCAGTTGGAGTTCTAAAATCTCCTTCTTTTATTTTGGGTCCCTTTGAAGCATTTTTTCCCAAAGAAACTCTACAAGTTTTAATAACTTTTCCATCTTTATAAAGATACATTTTATGGGCAGATTTTTTTACAACAATTTTATCTACTCTTACACCTTTTAATTCAGCTCCTCCAGATAAGCACCCTTTTGTGGAGTATTGTCCATCTTTATAAGGTCCTGTTGGAGCGCAACCTACAATTAAATAAATTAATCCCAAAATAGCTCCGGAAAAAATAATCTTTTTCACACTTTAACCTTTCAAGTAAATATTATTTTTTTCTAAGAAGCAATTTTCTTCTTCAAAAGAGAGTAAAACAGAGCTCTATATTTTTTTCTATTTGAAGTTCCCATCTCTTGACATACTTCTTTTATAAGTTTGTCGAGATCTTCATCATCCCTTTTTAATTCTAATTTCTTTTTCAAAAAACTCTCTCTTACTCTTTCTAACTCATTTGCATCAGAACAAGATACAATTTCAGCATCTGCTTTATAAATTGCTGGTACAAGTGCTTTTGTAGTCTCTTCTATAAGTTTTTCATCAAGATCTAATCCAAGTTTTTTTGCTTCTGCTTTGTAGAGTTCAATTTTTTCTTCTAATTTATTCATCAACTACCCCTTTTTGTGTAATTTTGGTAATTCTATCATAAAAATAGCTCCATCTTTGCCATTTGATGCTACAATTTTGCCATTCATGTACTCTTCTATAATGATTTTACTCATATAAAGTCCAAGTCCAGTACCATTTTTATTCTCTTTTGTAGAAAAATAAGGATCAAATATTTTGTCCAAAATCTCTTCTGGAATTCCTCCAGCATTATCCTTTATGAGTATAAAAACCTTTTCATCTTCACTTTTTACTTCAATAGAGATTATTTTTTCTGAAATTTTATTACTATTTAAAGCATCTTTAGCATTATTAATTATATTAAAAATTGATTGTCCAAGCTCATTTCTGTAACCATAAATTGTTATATTTTCCTTTATGTTTAAATCTATTATTATTTTGCTGTTTTCTATAATTGGTTTTAAAAGGTCTAGCATATCCAAAATTAAGTTATTTAGATTAAATTTCTGAGGTCTTTTTTCTGGTTTGAAAAAATCTTTAAAGTTGTCTATTGTTTTTGACATTAAATTTATTTGATTTGTAGCATCTTTTTTAAATTTATTCATAACCTCATCATTTAACTCCCCTTTTTTATATCTAAAGGTTAACATCTGAATTATTATTGAAAGATTATTTAATGGTTGTCTCCATTGATGAGCAATCATAGAAATTATCTCTCCCATTCTTGCTAATCTATCTTGATAAAGTAACATTTTTTCTTTGTCTCTATTTTTTTGAATCTCTTCTTGGACTCTATTTTCTAATGTTCTATTTAATTCATTAATTTCATCATGAAGTTTTTTTTGCTTGAAGTATCCAAATAAGATAATTAAAATAATAATAAAAGATGCAACTCCAACTGCTATTACAAACTCATAATCTATCCTTTCAATAACTTTTTGAGTTGTCCACTTATCATTAATGATTTTAAAAGTATTTTTTGGAATTGAGTCTAGAGTCTTTTCCAAAATTCCATAAAGAAGATAGTTATCTTTTTCTACTGCCATTGAAAGAGAGTAATTTGTATCTAAATATCCAGATACTTTTAAGCAATCTAAGTCTTGATGAGGTTTAAAGTAAGAAAGAGTTGGCATTGGCAAAATTGTAAAATATGCTCTTTTGTCTCTTATCATATCTAATACTTCTTTATAGCTTTCTACTTCAAAAAGAAGCAATTTGGGATATTTATTCTTGATTAAATCCACAATTAAAGTTCCCTTTTTTACTACCAAAATTCTACCTCCAATATTTCTAATATCAGTAATTACTGGTGCTTCTTCTCTAGTAATTAAAGCAAGTTTATAGTTTAAATAAGGCTTGGTAAAACATAAATCTTTTTCTAAAGATTTTAATTCAATTGCATCTGGAATTAAATCACACTCTTTTGATCTTAAAAATTTCAAAGATTCATTTAGATCTTTTGTCTGTATAAAATTAAGCTTTTTGTTGAGTTTATTAGAAATAATTTCCAAAACATCAATGGAGATTCCTTGATGAATCTCTTTTGTTTTAAAATCTATTGGAATTTCATTGGCATCTGTACAAACATTTATACTTTTTATACTTTTTAAATATTTATACTCTTCTTCTGTAAATTTTGTAATTTCTCTTTTTTGAATATCTTTCCACTTATCTTTTAATTTACTTAGCTCCTCTTTTGTTACACTCTCAATTGCTTTTTCCAAAATATCTCTTAAAATAGGTTTTGCTTTTGAGACTCCTAGACAAAGATTTGAAGAAAGCCCTTTGTCTTCGCTAATACTCATATATTTTATTGTTAAATTGTTTTTTTGAAGAAGATAATTTACAATATTATAACTCTCTACAACAGCATCAGCTTCTTTATTTAAAACTGCTACAATTGAGTCTAAAATATTTTTATAAGTTTTTATTTTTATTTTTGGATAGTGAGATCTTAAATACTCTTCTATAAAAAAACCTTTTGGGATTGCTACGGTTTTTCCTTCAAGATCTGAAAGATGTCTTAAGTTTGGCTGATTTGAAAAGATTGCTTTTTTTATCACAAGATAAGGCTTTGTAAAATTTATATACTTTTCTCTGCTTTTTGTATGTATTATATTTGAAATTACATCAATTCTATTATCTTTGATGAGGTTTAAAAATTCATTCCAACTATATCCACTTACAAAATTTATCTTTTTATTCAATTTTCTCCCCAAAAGTTTAATATAATCAACTACATATCCTTTTGGAATTCCATTTTCATTAAAATTATAAGGAGCCCAGCTCTTTTCATTATGAACACTGATAAATTTTAAGCTATCAAGATATTTTTGTTCTTTTGGAGTAAGGTTGACTTTTTTTTCAATCAAAGCCATATTTTCTCTATAGATTTTATAAATGTTATCGGTATTAATATTTGCGATAGAGTAAAATTTGCTTATATCTGGAAGAATATTTTTTGCTTTTAAATCTCTTCTAAATTCAAGAATAATCTCTCCAAGCTTTATAATCCCTGTTTCTGTCTGATATAAAATATCTTTTTTGATTTTTTTAGATGGTTTTGAACGATCCTTCTTAGAGACTTTTAAAAAAGTTTTATTCAAATTCGTATCCAAAATTTCTATTGAAAAGATATTTTTATTTTCGATAAAAATATTCAAGAGTGCCTTTGAAGTTTCTTTGTCAAGTTTATACAAATAAGGAGCAATAACTTCAGTTAAGACATCTACAAATTTTATAAGAGGGACACTTTCATAACTAAAATAATAATCTAAAATTTTTCTATAAAGACCTTCTTCTTTTATTTTTTTTAATCTCTCATTAAAAATCTTACATAAATTCTCATCTCTAAAAGCAACAAAATAAGAAATCTCTTTTGGAAAAATTTTATGAAATTCAAATTTTTCTTTGATATTAAAATACTCTTTATACCATTTAAAGACTCTTTTATCAATCAAAATTGCATCTACTTTTTTTTCAAAAAACATTCTTATATCCTCTATTGAAGATGGATTTTGATGATATCTTTTTTTATATTTTCCGTTTTTTGGATTAAAAAGCTTAAAGAATTCTTCTCCAAGTTCATTATAAGAGTTATTCCAAGAGACAAAATCCAAATTTTTTAAATCCAAAATAGAATCTATTTTTAAATGCTCCTTTTTTCTTGTAATAGCATAAAAATCGTAAGAGATAAATTTTTCACTATAATAAAGTTGATTATCTTTTTTTGGCACAGAAGAGGCAAAATCGTAATTTTTATTTTTCAAAAGAAGAGTTTGAAGGTAAAATCTTACAACTTCAGAAGTTTTTATTTCAAATCCAAGTGGACTAAAGATTGTATTTAATAAATCTGCTTCTATTCCAAAAGAGCTATTTTTTGAAAAGATAAATGGAGGATTATCGTATCCAAAAAGTCCTTTTAGCTCTTTTGCATTGCTTAAAACTATAAACATAATTAGAATAAATAAAATTTTACTCATCAAGCTCCAATATTTAGAATTTGCTTTTTAGATTATATCCTATTTAAAAGATAATATAAGTTTCTAACAAATTTTATAGAAAAGAGAAGTTTTAGTTGATAAAAATATCATTAATTGAAAAAATTAATATCAAAGTTATCCTTTTATGTTATATTATATAGATTTTTTGTAAGATAACCATTTCATTTAAAATCCAGCCAGAAATGGGGGGGTAATGTGAAAAATTTTTTTAAACATCACGCTTTTTTGGTAAGCATGGTAACTTTGCAAGAATCCTTTGTTGCATTGATTCCATTCTTTTTTATTATTTCATTTTTTACGCTTTTAAATTATATTGTTTATACTCTAAAGATAGATTTTTTATTTATAAATGCAGATAGTTTAAAGAGTATAGTAGAAATTCTAAAAAGATACTCTTCAATTCTTGCAACAATCTCAATTGCTTATTTTCTTTCTGGAAGGTTAAAAGTCTCTCAAATTATATCTATAATCTTATCTGTTGCAACTTTTATTACAATTGTAACTTACGAAAGAGTAACTGAAGGCAATAATATTGCCATGGGATTTACTCCAATGGCAATTATAGATCCTCTATTTTCAGTTTTTATTTTAAGGTTGCTCTATCCTGCTTTATCTTTGCAAATCCCATTAGAAGATGGAAATAGACATGTTTATAGACTTTTTAATTATCTTTTTGCATTTTTACTCTCTTATATTATTACAATAATACTCTATATTGCAACAGATGCTATAATGGATGATTTTATTGAAGATTTAAAAAATAGTTTTGAAAATCTTCCTACAATTTTAACTTTGGCAATTAGAAATTTAATAGTGCAAATTTTTTGGTTTTTTGGGATAAATGGAAATCACATTATTGATTCTATCTTTGGAAGAGATATTTTATTTCAAACAGTTACTACAAATTTATCAGCTGGAGAATTTAATAGACTTTTTGTAAATATCGGAGGAGCAGGCGGTGGACTTGCCCTTTTGATTGCAATTTTAATTTACTCTAAAGATCAAGTAACCAAATTAATTGGAAAAATCTCTATTCCTTTTGTAATTTTTAATATAAATACACTTTTATTATATTCTGTAATAGTTTTAAATCGTTTTATCTTTTTTCCTTTTATTCTTATCTCTCTTTTGAATTTGATAATTGGATATTTGGCAATTTTAATCTTTAATTTAAACTTTAATGAAATTTATATCGTCTGGACTTTACCAGTTTTTGTTAACTCTTATTTAAAAAGTGTAGAATTTAATATAGTTATTTTAGTTCAAATTTTAATAGTAGCTTTAAATCTTCTTATTTATAGATTTTATATCAAAAGACTCAACAAAATCCAAAATGATCACTCTTTTTTAAAAAGATTAGAGAAAAATCTAGATATCAAAACTCAAATTATTGCAGAAGAAAATATTCAAGCCTATGGTGCTTATAGAGAAATTATTGAAGCAAATGCTAAATTAAATGAAATTGTAGATATGTTAAATGTTAATAATCTTCATCTTTATTATCAACCAAAGGTAAATATAAAAGAAGGTATTTGTAATAAATTTGAAGCTCTGCTTAGGTATAGTGAAAATGGAAGGATTATGGGACCAATCTTTTTAGATCATATTGAAAAAGCAGGAATTGCTTATATAATTGATGTTTGGGTTGCAAAAAGAGTAAAAAGAGATCTTGAAAAATGGAGAGAGATTGGTTTTAAGCCAGAAATTGGAATAAATTTACATCCAGATACTTTAAATAACAATTCAGCAATGGAAGATATTTTGAAAACTTTAAAAGGAGAAAAAGTTACATTTGAAATAATAGAAAGAAGTTTTCTAAAAGGACAAAAAGCTTTAGATAATTTTAGGAAAATAAAAGAAAATGGATTTAAAGTTTCAATCGATGATTTTGGAATTGGATATTCTAGTTTAGAAATTATTATCAAATATGATATTGATGAATTAAAAATTGATAAAGCAATAATAGATACAATCTATTCTCCAAAGGGAAGGTTTGTATGCAAACTAACCTCCAAAATGTGTAAATTTATGAATTGTAATTTAGTAGCTGAAGGGGTAGAAAAACAAGAGCAGTTAGAGATATTGAAAAAAATTGGAGTTGAATATATTCAAGGCTACTATTTTTCTCCAGCAATTCCATTTGAAAAGATAGTAGCCTTTTCAAAAAGTATAGAGACTAAATATTTAAACTCTCCTTAAGTATCCTCTTTGTGAGATCTTCTGTGATATCTTTCTACGATATCTGGATCGTGATGAAGATTAATTTTTGCCTCTTCTTTTCCATCATAAGGAATTTGAGATAAAACATATCTGATACTCTCAAGTCTTGCACTTTTTTTATCATTACTATCTACGATAATCCAAGGAGCATAACTTGTATGGGTTCTGCTAAACATTTCTTCTTTATAGTGAGTAATAATGTCCCACATCTCTTGGGCTTTTTGATCTACTGGACTTAATTTCCATCTTTTAAGAGGATTTTCCATTCTCTCTTTAAATCTTTTTTGTTGGGTCTCTTTGGAGATAGAAAACCAAAATTTAATCATAATTATTCCATCATCTATTAAGGCATGTTCAATTTCTGGAACTTCTTTCATGAATTTTTCATACTGCTCTTTTGTACAAAAACCATATACAGGTTCTACAATTGCACGGTTATACCAGCTTCTATCAAAAAATACAATTTCTCCTGGATTTGGAAGATGTTTAAAGTATCTTTGGAAATAAAATTGTCCAACCTCAACCTCTGTTGGTTTTGGAAGAGCTGCTACTCTGAACTTTCTTGGATTTAAATATTGAATAAATCTTTTAATTGCTCCACCTTTTCCAGCAGCATCTCTTCCTTCAAAGATAATCATAACCCTTTTTTTATTTTCATAAACCCAATTTTGAAGCTTAATCAATTCTACTTGAAGTTCTAAAAGCTCTTTTTCATATTCAACATTTCTAAGAACTTTTTGAAGTTTTTTTCCTTTTAGAATTTGGGTAAGTCCACTTTTGGTTGTTAAAAGTTCAAAATCATTTTCTAACTCTTTTAAAATTTTTTTACCCTTTTTATCGCCTTTTAAATGCTTTTTTAACTCTTTAAAACTCTTTTTAACACTTTTCATTTAAACCTTTCAGATACTTAAGATCTTACTTCTCCTTTTATTTTGACCTTTTAATATTTTAACAAACAAAACTATAAAGCCGCTTGGAAAAGTAAAGCTTTTTGAGGTGCTTTCTTTGAAACTTTTTGATAAAATTTATAAAAATTTAAAAGGGTAAGGATTTTTATGAGTAAAAAGAGTCTGTTGATAGAAATTGGAGTCGAAGAACTCCCAGCTATTCCTCTCTTGAAAATAGAAAAAGAGATTCAAAATTCTTGGAGAAAAATCTTAAAAGCAAATCTTTTAGAAGAGGAGTTTGAATTTTTTTATACTCCAAGAAGAGTTGTAATTTCTCAAATGATAGCTTCAAAACAGCCATCTACTACAAAAGAGTTTTTTGGACCTCCAGTAGAAATTGCAATTAAAGATAATGTTCCAACTCCAGCAGGAAATGGATTTGCAAAAAAGGTAGGAGTTAGCTTTAATGACCTTGGAAGAATAAAAAAAGGAGATAAAGAGTTTTTATATTATAAAGAAGATATTCCAGGCAAAGAGACTATCAATTTACTTCCTATAATGATAAAAGATTGGATTAGGAGTATGAAATTTGGAAAAATGATGAGGTGGGGGAGTCTAAAAGAAGAATTTATTCGTCCAATTAGATGGCTTCAAGTAAGATTGGATAATGAAGTTGTAGATACAACTCTTTTTGGAGTAGAAAGTAATGATTTTACATATTTACACAGAAGCTTTTCCTTGGAACCTAAAAAGATAGAAGATATAAAAGAGTTTAAAAAAATATTAAAAGAAGGAGGAGTAACTTTAGATCCTAATTTAAGAAAAAAATCTATTTTAGAGGATTTGAAAGCTTTAGAAGAAGAGTTCAAAATTGAAATTGAAAAAGATCCAAATCTCTTAAAGGAGGTAGTTGCAATTACAGAAAATCCAAAAGCTTTAATTGGAGAATTTGATCAAGAGTTTTTAGAGCTTCCGCCTGAAGTAATTATTACTTCAATGAAAGAGCATCAAAGATATTTCCCAGTTTTTAAAGATAAAAAGCTTACAAATAAATTTGTTGTGGTTTCAAATGCTTTGACGGATGATTACTCCAAAGTTATTAATGGGAATGAAAGAGTCCTAAAACCAAGACTCTCAGATGCAATGTTTTTTTATAAAAATGATTTAAAAAGAGGTCTTAGCATTGATGGACTTGAAAAAATTCAATTTATTGATGGACTTGGATCTTTAAGAGATAAGGTAGAAAGAGAAAAAGAGATTGCTTTGAGACTTTTTGAACTTTACTCTTCAAAACTTGCTCAAACTTTTCCTGAAAAAAAAGATCTTAAAGAGTTAATTAAAAGGGCAGTTATGCTTGCAAAAGCAGACCTTCTTAGTGAAATGGTTTATGAATTTACAGAACTTCAAGGAATTATGGGATATTACTATGCAAAAGCTTTAGGAGAAGATGAGCTTGTATTTATGGCAATAAAAGAGCAGTATTTGCCTCAAGGAGAAAATGACTCTTTACCATCTAATCTTTTTAGTGCAATTGTAGCATTATCTATTAAATTAGATACACTTTTGGGGCTTTTTAGTGTAGGAAAAATTCCAACAGGTTCAAAAGATCCTTTTGCTTTAAGAAGAGCTGTAAATGGAATTATAAGAATTGTAGAAAAATTTGAGTTAAATTTTGATATAGATAAAATTATTGATCTTTTAAAAGATCAATATCAAGAGTTTGATAAAAAAGCTTTAGAAGAGTTTATAATTGAAAGAATTTACAAATTTTTGAAACTTAATCCATCAATTATAAAAGCGGTTTTAGCTTCTGGAGAAATGGATATTTTAAAAATTATTCAAAAAGCAAAAGCTTTAGAAAAAATAACATCAGAAGAAAACTTTAGAGAGATCTTTACAACTTTTAAAAGGGTAGCAAATATTTCTAAAGATTTAGAACTTTCTAAAAACTTAAGTGTTGATGAAAAACTTTTTGAAAGTAGTTATGAAAAAGAGTTAAAAAAAGCTTTTGATGAGATAAAAAATAGAGAGTATAAAAATTATTATGAGAAATTAGAAGCTCTTTTTGGACTTAAAAGTAAGCTTGATCAATTTTTCGATAATGTTTTGGTAAATAGTGAAAATGAAAAACTAAGACAAAATAGACAAAATTTGATTGCTTCAATTTATAAAGAGTTTAGAGATATTGCAGATATTAAGGAGATTTCTATATGAAAAAAATAATTTTTACTTTATTAGCTTTTAGCTTTTTATGGGCTGGAAGTTTACCAGCTGATTTTATGGATGTAGGATTAAAAACTTTAAAAAAAGAGCAAGATTTAAATCAGACAAAAATCACTTTTAAAATTGTAAATCCTCAAAAAACTTTGGAATGGATTGATCAAAAAATTGCTTTGGGAACTTTTTATAAATTTTTCCGAATATTAGAGTTAGAAAAAGATGTAAACGGATCTAAAGTTTATGTGGAAATTGATAATAAAAAATTTCAAGAAAATTTACCAGAAAGTGTAAAAGTTTTTTTTAGAGGTAAAGAGTTGGGAGCTCTTGAAGACTTTTTTGAACTTCATCTAAGCTTTGACGAAAGAAATAGACCAATTGATGGGAAATTCGTTGATAAAACATTTTCCGATAATTTTCAAAATGTCAAAGTTTTTTTAGAATTAAAAAATAGTAATTTTAACTGTAATTTTGAAGATAAAAAGTTAAATAAAGAGTGTAAATACAATCTTGGGAAAATAAAAATTGATCTTTTATTTGGAAAAGAGTATAGTTCATTTGGTTTAGATAATTTTAACTGTAAAATTTCTCAAAATGAGAATAAAAATATCCAAAATTGCAAAATGGAAAAACTCCTTTCCTCCGCAAAGATAAAGAATGAATATTTTGATGAGGTTATTTTAAAAAATGTAAATTTAGAACTTTTTGCAAATCTTGATAAAAAAGTTAATCTAAAGGCTCTTTTTAACATAGGAAACTTTAATTATAAAGTAAATGAAATCTTAATCTCAGACATTACAGATTTGAATATTTCGGATTTTTCTTTCTATTTTAATGGAGATAACTTAAATAAAAAAGTTTGGGAACTTTCTAAAAAAATAGACTCCAAACTAGATCCTAAAATTTTTGAAAATATTTTTAAATTAAGTTTAAAAGATGCAAGCAAATATAATATTGGATATTCAATTGAAAAATTCTTAGCTTCTACTTCTGATAAAAATTCAACTGGAAAAGTAAAAGTATCAGGAATTAAATCAGATTATAAAGCTAATTTTGATAAAAAGATTAAATATCAAGAAGATAGTAATGTTGAAACTTTAGTTATTGAAGAAAAAACTAAAAAAGAAAACTCTTCAGTTTTAATTGAAGATTTTGGATATAAAATCTCATTAAAAGAGATTACAAATTATCTTCCAAAAGTTTTAGAGATATTAAATCAAATTGATCAAAAAGGTTTTTTGGATGAAAAAGGGGCTAATGAGTTAAATTTAATAATAAAAAACATAGTAAATGATGGTTTTAATTTAGAAAATCTCTCATACAAAATTGGAAAAATTACTCAAAAAGATTTAAAAAATAATAAAGTAATGCAAAGCTTTGGAAATGACAAGATAAAATTAAATGCAAGGTTAGATAAAAACAGTGTTGATATCTTTTCGCAATTGGCACTTTTATCTTTAATACAATATTTGGATTTAAATTCAAAAATAATTCTTACTAAAAATGACTATGAATATCTCAAAAGCCAACTTCCTTTTCAGTATAGTGCAATCTTAGATTTTTTTGCAAAAAAAGATGATAAAAATGTTCTTTTTGAAATAAAACTAAACAGAGGTAAAGTATTAATCAATGGAAGAGAATTCAATCTTTAAGCTCCAATTTTTTGGAGCTAAAGAGTACTATTTTGATCTTTTTTTAAAGTCTCTTTTGGTGGAATTTTTGTTAAGTTTTCCTCTTTTTTTATAGAGCTCTTTTTACTTTCATAAACTATTGGACAAAGAACTCCATACTTATAAACAAGTTTTGTTCCCTTTAATGCTACATTTCCTAAAATAGCAGTAAAAATTATCAAAGAGAGTAAAAATAAAATTTTACTTCCAATTTTTCTTACAAGTGAACTCAAAAACTTTATTACAAGTAAAACTAAGGATCCATAAACAATATAAATTCCTTCTAAACGGTGCTGTTTAAAGATAGAATTTCCAGAAGTATTTAAAGAATCTTTTAAGATCTTTGCATCTACATTTCCGCTTAAATATGCTAAAAATAAAGAAAGAGAAAATAAGATCATAAAGAAAAAGCTAATTGAGCCAATTAATTTCCTTCTAGCAAAAAGATTAATAAATTCTAGAAGAATAATTACTACCGGCAAAGCTACTGCAAAGTGTACAATTAATGGATGTGAAAAATTTGGAATTATCAAGTTTTTTATAAATGGTACTTGAGGAATTATTAAATCTGGCAAATTCATCTAAAAGCTCCTTAAAATGGTTTTACAACTACAAAAATAACAATTCCTATCATCAAAAGAGTAGGAACTTCATTATAAAATCTATAAAATTTTCCAGGTTTAAAATTTGGATTTTCTAAAAGTTTTTTTCTATGATATTCTAAAGAAAAATGATAAGCAATCAAAAGTGCTACAAAAAGAAGCTTTGCATGCATCCACCCTCCACTTTTAAAAATAGAAGGTTTTAAATAGAGCATTATTGATCCAGAGATTACAGTTGCCCACATAGCAGGAACTCCAATATATTTAAAAAGCTTATACTCTTGAATTTTTACAACTTCCACAAAACCTTTATTTGAACTATTTTCAGCATGATAAACATAAAGTCTTGGCTGATAAAAAAGCATCGCCATCCAACTAATAAAACTCATCACATGAAAAGCTAAAATCCAATTATAATATTCCATAAATTCTCCTTTTTAATCTAAGATTGAGTAATCTTTTTTACTCCAAACAATAATCTCTTTTTTTCCTTTATAGTATCCAATTTGAGCTATTTTTATCATTAGTTTTGAACCATTTTGAGGCTTTTGCCTTCCTTTGAAATAGATTTGAAAAGCTTCTTTGTTTATGATGATTTTATTTCCATTTACTACTCCTTTTATATTTTTTACAACTTTTGAAATTGGAAGATCTTCTGACATCAAAGATGGAGAAAAGTTTTCAATAAATTTTTTTAAATTAATTTTTCTTTTTTTTGCTTTTATTTCAAAATCTATAATTTCAGGCATTTGATAATAATCTTTGATTTTAAAAATTTCTAAATCATAAACTCTTCCAACTCTTAACTCATTTGCTCCTCCATAAATTAAGATTCCATCTTTATTTTTTAAATCTTGCACAATTGCTGCTTTTCCTCTTTTTAATGTGACTGCAACGTCTTCTAAAATAGCAGGAAATAGAGTATTTTTTTTGATTAAATCTTTGATTGAAACTTTTTTCTTCTCTTTTTGAATATCCACACCAAAATTACTACCTTGGTTTAAAAAACTAGTTTTTGGAAGCTTTTGATCAGAATTTTTTTTCTTATTTTCTTTTGATTGTATTTTTTTAAATTTTGCATAGATTGGTAGATGATCAGAATAACCTTTTCCTAAATGCTTACCATGTTTATATTGCCATTTAAAAATAGAGCCTCTTTTTGTGAAAAGATATTTTGGTCTAAAAACATTAAAGCTTCCCTTTACATATTCCCAATTTTTTCCATCTACCAAAGTTCTTGGAATAATTATTGAATCAAGAGAGTAAAGATTTTTGTAATATTTATAAGACCAACGTTTTTCTTTTGGAAGTTCTAACCAAAGATTATAAAGCTTTTTACTATTTTTTGTATTTTTCAAATAAGAAAGTCTTACAAAATCATCTCCAATTATAGTTCCTAAAACATGGTTTATTCCAGTTTTTCCGTTTGTATCATTTAACTTATCTGGCATAACTTTAAATTCATTATAGTTGCTATTAAAATCTCCAATAATTATATATTCTGCATCTTTTGGAAGTTTGTCCAATCTTTTTCTCAAGGTCTTAGCATAAACAATTCTTTTACTTTCTGGATGCATTTTTGAACTCCAGTGATTTACAAAGATTTTAAGTGGAGGAGTAGTATTTAAAGTAACTTCCAAAATAGATCGATATAAAGCACTCTTTGTAACTTTTATATCTTTTTTGCTTTTTATTGGAATTTTAGAAAGTAATGCTGTATGAATTGGAGTTTTTTTACTGCTTGTAATTGCACTATATTTATATTCACATCCAACTCTTTTTAGATATTTTTGAAGATCATCTAAAGCTTTTTTGCTCTCTATCTCTTCAAGTCCAAGCACATCAGCATCTAAATCACAAATTACTTTAGAGATATTTTTTATTTTCTTTTTATAAATATAAGTTGTCCAATTATGTTTATTAGGAACAAATTTTTCATACTCTCTGCCATCATTTTTATTATCAAAGAGATTTTGAACATTCCAGTTTGCAACAACTATTGTATTTCTATCATCAACTGTAAGTTTATCTTTGATAAAATCAACAGCAAAATAGAAAAGTCCTACAATTATTGTTAAAATCAATTTTAATTTTTTGCTTGTAGTTAACTTTTTTCTTCGGCCCACAAAGACTCCTTTTTTGAAATATTCAAATTATATTATTACATTTTAAGCTAGATTAGTGCTTAAGGGATTTTTATAAATTCAAAACTTTTCAAACTCAATTAGAAAAAATTTTGATAAGCTTTGCTTTTGGAATTTTTGAAAAGTCAATTTAAGGGGAGTTGATGGAAAAAGCAAAAGAGATTTTAAATCAAAAAAATAAACTCTTAACTCAAATCTACTTTGAACTTCAAGAGTATTTTGAAGAAAAGTATGGGAAAAATAGTTTAATTTTGATAGAACTTGGAAGCTTTTTTGAAATTTATGAAGTTGATAATGAAAAGATGAAAATTGGAAAAGCCAAAGAGATTGCTGAGCTTTTAAATATACAATTAACAAGAAAAAATAAAAATATTTTAGAAAATTCAATCTCAAATCCTTTAATGGCAGGCGTTCCAACAGTTAGCTTAGAGAGATATTTACAAAAACTAATAGAAACCAAAAAATATACAATAATTCTTATTAGACAAAAAGGAACTCCTCCTAAAATTACAAGGTATATTTCAAATATCATCTCTCCTGGAACAAACTTTGAATATCAAAGTGAACCTACTGAAAATATTATCTCTTCAATCATTGTAGATAAAAATCAAGAAGTTTATTCTGTTGGATATAGTGCAATTGATGTTACAACTGGAAAATGTTTGGTAAGTGAGATCCATAGTTTAAGAGATGATAAGAGTTTTGCTTTAGATGATCTTTTTAATCTTTTAAAAAAGTTTAATACTTCTGAAGTTGTAATTACACTTTTAAATAAAGAGATTGATTTAGATTGGCTTTTGAATTATCTTGAAATATCCTCTTTGCCTTATACAATCAACAAAGAACATCCAAAAATTTCCTATCAAAATGAACTTTTCAAAAGAGTCTTTGAAGTAGATTCTATATTAAGTCCAATTGAATATCTAAATTTGGAGTTTTATCCTCTAGCAAGTGAATCTTTGGCTATTCTTTTGGATTTTATTATTGAACATGATGAGAGTTTGATTTTTAAAATCAATAAACCAAAATTCATAGATAGCAAACACTATCTTTATCTTGGAAATAATGCTCTATTTCAATTAGGCGTAGTCTCTAAAGATTCAAAAGAGGTCTCTTTATTAAAACTTATAGATAAGACTTCTACTGCTTTTGGAAAAAGATTATTAAAAGAGAGACTTTTAAATCCAATTTGTGATAAAAATATTTTGGAAGAAAGATACGAACTGATAGAAAAAGTTTCTACAAACTTTGAGCAATTTATTATATATTTGAAACAAATTTATGATCTTGAAAGAATCTTAAGAAGAGTAAAATTGAAAAAGCTTCATCCTATGGAAATAGGTTTTATTGACACTTCTTTAGAGGCAATTAAAGCAATTTTTTCCCTCGCTAAAGAAAATTCTATAGAACTTGATGAAGAGCTTTTTAAAGATATTGATGAATTTCATTTAATGTTAAATAGCACTTTTGAAATAGATACTTGCTCAAAATTTAGAATAGATCAAATTGAAGAGAATATTTTTAAAGAAGGAATCTATCCAAATATAGATTCTTTGGTAGTTTTACAAGAAAAAGAGTTAGAAAAGATTCAAAAAGTTGCAGACTTTATTGAAGAGCTTTTTAAAGATACAAAAATTCAAAGTAATTCAAATTTAGTTCAAATTGCTTATATGGAAAGTGAAGGATACTATTTGACTCTAACTAAAAGCAGATTTAGTGCAATTGAAAAGAGTTTTAAATCCTCTTACATAAAAATAGATAATAAAGAAATCTTCTTTAAAGATTTTAGAATCAAAATGTTAAAAAATTCTGTAAAGATATACTCCGAGTTTTTTGATGAAATAACAAAAGAAGTAGAAACAGCTCAAATTAAATTGATCTCTCTTGTAAAAAAAAGGTATGAACAAAGTATTGAAGAGATTGAGGTTAGATTTGGGAATTTGATTGAAAGACTAATTGAGTTTGTTGCAAAAATTGATGTTGCAGTAAGCGGAGCAAAGAGCGCTTTTAGTATGAACTTAACAAGACCAAAAATTGAAGATGGAAGCTTTTTTGAAGCAATTGCTCTGCGTCATCCAATAATTGAGTCAAATCAAAAAAATGGAATTTATATTCCAAATGATGTCTATCTTGGAGAGGTAAAAGATACAAAACATAAACATATAATGTTAGAAGCAAGTGGGGGTGATGAGGTCAAAGGAGTCTTGCTTTATGGGATAAATTCTAGTGGAAAATCATCTTTGATGAAAAGTGTAGGTTTAGCTTTGGTTTTAGCTCAAGCTGGTTTTTTTGTTCCGGCAAAAACTCTTAGGTTTGGAATCTTTAACAAAATTTTTACAAGAATTGTTAGTCAAGATAATCTTTATAAAGGACTTAGCACCTTTAGTGTTGAGATGTTGGAGCTAAAAAATATTTTCTTTAGAGCTGATAAAAAATCTTTAGTTTTAGGAGATGAAATCTCTCAAGGAACAGAAACTCTATCAGCTTTAGCAATTGTAAGTAGTGCAATTTTAAGACTTATTCAACTTAAAACGAAATTTATCTTTGCTTCGCATTTACATCAACTTGCAGAAATAGAAGATTTAAAAAAAGTTGATGGTTTAATCTTCCTTCACTTGAGTGTAAAATATGATTCAAAAAGTGATTCTTTAATTTATGATAGAAAATTGAAATTGGGTCTTGGAGATTCCTTGTATGGATTAGAATTTGCAAAATCTCTACATATTGATAATACTTTCTTAAAAAAAGCTTATGAAATTAGAGATAAATTAGTTGGAAGGGGAAGTGAAATTAAAACTCTTAGCAAAAAGCAAAAAAGTAGATACAATAAAGATCTTTATTTAAGTAGATGTGCTTTGTGTGATAGCGTAGTAGAAGATGTACATCACATTAAACCTCAAAGTCTAGCAAACGAGAATGGTTATATTGATCACTATCACAAAAATCATAAATACAATCTAATTCCTCTTTGTAAAAAACATCATGATTTGGTCCATAAAGGGAAAATTTTAATAAATGGTTTTGTAATGACAGATAAAGGATTAAAATTGCATTATGAAGAGTTTGATTAATCATCTTTTTATCTTTTATTTTATTTGTTTTAATTATAAACCAGAATTCATTATTTTTATCTTAAACTAAAAATTAGCTACTTTTTATAAAAAATGTTACAAACTCTTAACAGAAATCAAGAAATTTTATTCAATTTTTTAGTAGAATTGATTAATGCAATATAGTTGCTTTTTGCTATATTGTGTTAAGTTTAAGTGAAAAAAGGAGAGAGAGGATGCAAGGAATTCTCAAAAGGCTATCTGTTGTAGCACTTGGAGCACTTGTTAGCGTAAGTCTTGCCTCTGCTGAGTCAGAACTTGAAAAGGTAATGAAAGAAAGAGGCCTTACTCAGCAAGATCTATTGGCTGCGGCAAAAACTTATACTCCAAGTGGTGGAAGAGATAAATATATTGTTTTTAGTTCTGGTGGACAATCTGGACAGATTATGGTCTATGGTGTTCCTTCGATGAGAATCTTAAAATATATTGGTGTATTTACTCCAGAGCCTTGGCAAGGTTGGGGGTATGATGATGATACCAAGAAGATTTTAGCTGAGGGAAAAATTAGAGGAAAACAGATTACTTGGGGAGATACTCACCACCCAGCACTCTCTGAAACTAATGGTAAATATGATGGAAAGTGGCTTGTAATCAATGACAAAGCAAACCCAAGAATTGCTGTAATTGATCTGAGCGACTTTGTTACAAAACAAATTGTAGTAAACCCTGTATTTAAATCTGATCACGGTGGAGCATTCTTTACTCCAAATAGTGAATATATCTTAGAAGCTTGTCAATATGGAGCTCCACTTGATAATAACTACCATCCAATGGATGAATATGCTGAGACTTATAGAGGTGGTGTTACCGTTTGGAAATTTGACCATGAAAAAGGAAGAATAATCCCAGAAAAATCATTTACTATTGAGATGCCTCCATATATGCAAGATCTCTCAGATGCTGGAAAAGAGGCAAGTTATGGTTGGGGATTTACAAACAGCTTTAACTCTGAACTTTATACTGGTGGAATTGAAAAAGGACTTCCTCCATTTGAAGCAGGATGTTCAAGAAATGATACAGACTTTTTGCATGTTTATAACTGGAAAAAGTTGGCAAAACTTGCAGAAGATCCTAAAAATGTCAAAATCATAAATGGGATGAAAGTAATTCCAATTGATGTTGCAGTCAAAAATGATGCACTCTTTTTAATTCCAGAACCAAAATCTCCACATGGAGTTGATGTAAGCCCAGATGGAAAATATATTGTAGTATGTGGTAAACTTGATACTCATGCAACAGTTTATAGCTGGGAAAAGATTCAAGAGTTAATTAAAAATAAAGACTATGCTGGAAAAGATCCTTATGGGATTCCAATTTTGGATATGAAAAAAGCTATGCATTGTCAAGCTGAACTTGGACTTGGACCTCTACATAACCAATTTGGTAAGCACTGGAAAGATAAAGGAGAAATCTATACATCGCTCTATGTTGATAGTCAAGTTGTAAAATGGAACTATCTAACTTGTAAAGTTGAAGATAGACAAAATGTAAATTACAACATTGGACACCTTTGTGGAATGGAAGGAAAATCTGAAGATCCGCAAGGAGATTACATTATTGCACTAAACAAACTTGCAATTGATAGATTTAATGAAATTGGGCCACTCCATCCACAAAACCACCAGTTAATTGATATTCGTGGCAAAAAGATGCAACTTCTTTATGATATGCCAGTTCCTCTTGGAGAACCTCATCAAGCAGTTGCAATTAGAGCAAGCAAATTAAAACCACATGTAAGATATAAAATGGGAACAAATCCATTTACTGGAAAACCACATGTTGGAAAAACTTTGGCTGGACAAGAGAAGATTGTTAGAAAAGGAAACCATGTATATGTCTATGGAACAATGGTTAGAAGCCACATCAATCCAGAGCATGTAACAGTAAATAAAGGCGATATTGTAACATTCTATCTAACAAATCTAGAAAGAGCTGAAGATGAGACTCACGGATTTACAATTGATGATTATAATGTTCATGCATCACTTGAACCTGGAAAAACTGTAGCAGTTACTTTCAAAGCTGATAGAGAAGGGGTTTTCCCATATTATTGTACAGAGTTCTGTTCTGCACTTCACCTAGAGATGATGGGATACTTACTTGTAAAAGATCCTAACAAAAAATATGAATCAGCTAAGAAGTTAAAACTTGCAAAAATGAGCAAAGAAGAGCTTGAAAAAGAGTATAAAAAGACAGTTGCAACAAATGAAGCAACAGATAAAGTAATTCAAAGTGTTGTGAAATTCTTAAAAGAGAATCATTATGAGAAGTATCCAGTTGTAAAACAGCTTGTAGAAGATGCACTTGATCAATATAGCAAAATTCCAGAACAGAAGAAAAAAGCTGATGAAGCTTACAAAGCTGGAGATATCAATAAAGCAATTTTATTTGAAAATATGATTTGGCAGTATATGGTAAAAACTGCTGATGTTGGAATTAGAGCAAGAGATTTGCTTGTTAAAAAGATTGCAACTCCAATGAGTGAAGCAGCAAAA
>Ga0256843_1000048_pt1 | contig 99864 bp, 112 predicted proteins | sample AlvinellametaG_FD_191572 | JGI IMG/M metagenome (GOLD analysis project Ga0256843, IMG submission 191572) | Pompeii worm associated microbial communities from hydrothermal vent at the East Pacific Rise, Pacific Ocean - Alvinella | ecosystem: Host-associated > Annelida > Integument > Unclassified... | reverse complement strand
CTGTACATATATTTTTTTGCCCATGGAACAGGATTATCAACTTCAACACCAATTGGTTCTAATCCAACCTTCTGCATTGTGTCTCTTATGTTGTAAAGACTATATGTCTTTAGAATGTTCTCTGATAAGCCAATAAGACCTGGATCAGTTTCGTATAGGTAATCAATCCATTCACAATCAGCCTCATACGCTCTTTTATACATTGTCTCTGCCCACTCTTTTTTGCTTGCAATAATATCTATATAGTCATTGTCTTTTGCAAGTCTCTTAAGAAGATATACTGTCATTCCATAATGTAGGATCTCATCTTGTGAAATAAGTTGCAATATCTTTGCAGACCCTTCCATAACTCCATTCTCCGCAAAAGCAAATGAACAGATAAATGATGTTTTAAATAAAATATTCTCAAGTATATTTAGCATGTATAGTGCCTCAACAAGAACCTCTCTCTTATAATCTGACACAATATGTCTTTTTGACCATTTAGCAGCAACTTGATGCATGCTATTAAATACATCAACAATGTCTTCTCCACGATTTAGAATATGATCATTAACCATGATATCATCAAATACAGCTGATGAGTCTATACCTAAAGCCTTAATGATCTCTGAATAGCTGTCAGAGTGAATAGCATTCTCAAACATCCCGTGTACAGTGAACCATGTCTCTAGGTGTGGCGATGTAGTAACAGGTAGTAGTGTCTCAAGTATCCCTCTTCCAGCTGCACTATCGAGTAGTGTTTGAAATTTTAGGTTTTTCAAAAAGAATTCTCTTCTGTTATCGCTCATTGATACATAGTCAACAGCATCTTGCTTTAAACCTATATCATGAGGAAACCAAATTTGGCTTAAATGACGTTTTGTCATCTTTGCAATAAAAGGTTCAAGTGGTAAGTCAACACGGCTTATGTTTCGTCCTGAGCCATAAAATAATGGCTCATTTGCGAAGTCAATAACTTCATTTTTAAATATCATTTTTATCTCCTTATACTGTGCAATTTTCGCACTCTTCTTCTTGGTTCTCATTGTCTGCAACGAACACATTGTTATAATACAAAGTTTTCAAACGTTTTTCTTTTGCTAATTTAATATCATCCCAAATAACTTGCATTGGAACTTTTGAGTTTTCATATAGATCAGGATTGTAGAATGTTTGAGTACTAATGCCTTGGTCAACCCATTTTTGAAATACTGCAACAGTTTTAATATATCTCTCTGTCATATTCTTTGTGTCAAATGCATAATCGTACTTATCTACTAATTTAAGCGCTTCTGGAGCATATTGCTTAATCTGCCCAGTCTTAGAGTCTTTGATTGTTAGAGGCTCTTTTATTGGCTCTATAGAGCTTGTCATGTTTCCTACTAAGCTAGAACTTTCACTTGGCGGTATAGAACTGAGAGTAAGATTTGCCATTCCATTCTCAATTACAAGATCTGCAAGATCTTGCCAGTAAAGTCCAGTATTCATATTTTCAGGACAAACTCGTTTTGATAATCCTGCAACATAGTTCCAATTTGAGTATTTACTTTTATGAAATTTTGGAGCACAAGCATCAAACTCTTTTGAATACTCTGCACTTGCCATGATAAGGTAGTACATAAACGATTCCATATACTCGTCCACTAGAACCAATGCGTCACTGGTTCCATATCTTACACCGTTTTTAGCAAAGAAATATGCTCCATTTGAAACTCCAATACCAAGCGCTGCATATTGCTCAATAAATGCATTTGCTTGCCCTGTTGGATGGTCCTGCTTATGAATTACCTCGTTTAATGCATATACTAAAAGTTTTGTGTAATGTTTTAACTCGCTCTTGTCAACTGTACCCATGTTAATATTTGACAATACGCATACTGCAATATCTGGACTGTTATCATTCTTAGACAAAGCTTTAGTTGGTAAACTAATCTCATGGCAATTACCAGTAAGTTGCCCGTTAAACATAAGTTTATTTCTTTTTGATTCATATCCACAATAAGAATCTTCAACTGTATCAAGTTCTTCAATAGATACTACTCTTGCAAATCTAGTTGCAGACCTGTTGTACTTGTGAACAGACGGCATCACTCTATTTGCCTTGTATCCAATATTTAGCAACTTCTGCAATTCTGAGCCAGCTATCATAATTCTCCATGTATCTTTGCACCAATACTCTTTGTGCTCTCCTGTTCCATCGTTTTTAGGCATACTTCTATATCCTGCGTCGCCTCTTTTTGATACAAAGCTGTTAATTCCGAGCTCTTGAAGCATTAGTTGCAAATCAAGTAAAAACTCTTTCTCTATAGATACTGCCTGGATTGATTCTGCACCATTATTGCTTGTAAGTGTTCCGTCTCCGTCAAAATATCCAGCAAGCCAATCAAGTCTGCTTTTTACAGAGTATGAATTGTCAGGAATAAAGAATTTATCTTTTAAAGATTCATTTTTTACTCCATATCTCAAAACAGTTCTTCTTTGCCCACTCCTTGCATCCTCGTTACTAATTGCACTGTCGTAATTGCAGAAGTATGGCATAAGTAGCATTTTGTCTTCATATAAAACTATCCTTTTGCTATATTCCTCATTTGACCCATCAGCAGAAAAGAATCCATTCTCGTATGCACATACAAGATGTTTGTTTCCATGTGTGATTGGTTCAAGATCAAACTTAACGAGTGCATCGCCAATTTCAAGCTCATGCGTTCTTTTTTCTACATCTTTTTTTCTTGCACCTCCGTATTTACCAAACGACTTTGTGTACCATTTATGATATGGAGTTGCTTTGATTTCTACACCATTATTTAGTGTAACTTTCATGAACTTTTGATTCTCTCCAGTCTTAACAATAGGAACAGTCGACCATTCCTCTCCATTCCAACATTCAAGTTCTTGTCCTACAACTTTTTCAATCTCAACATACCCAAAATCTTTTGTCAAGATTTTTGTATCTCCTGTTACACACAAATTACTTTGAGAAATAGTCTCCTTAAACGGACTTGCATCATTAACATTATCAGCAAAGAACAGATAATATACACCATTCTCGAAGCGAGCCTCAAGAAGCTTCTCCATAAGTTCTCGTCCATTTATCTTTGATGAATATGAACCAGTCTCTACATGCTTCTCATATAGTGCTGCAAACATTTCATTGTCATGCATGTTCTCATACATAAGCTTGCCAACTCTTGGACTAATTAGATGAATATCTTCTCCATTGATTACTCTATCCATAAGATACTGATTGATCTTGATAGAATGCTTCAAGTCATTAATACGTTTAGCTGTCTCAAGCTTTGGAGATTTAAGAGATAAAATAGTTTCAATCTCTGGGTCACAAAAGAATGTATGTGCAACCATTGCTCCGCGTCTATTCATCTGTGTACTAGTCTGAACCAGTGCGTCCATTGCTTTATATAGAGGTACTTTTCCAGAATGAGATATTTTTCCATCTTTAACTTTATCGCCAATAGATGCAACCATTGATGCATCAACACCAAGTCCAGCAGAAGCGCAAGTATGCTCTACTATTGCACTGAATGTTGATGTCCATGATTCAATTGAGTCTCCTGTATTTACAAGCACGCATGATGCAATATTATATGATCCTGTTCTCAATCCTGCCATCATTGGAGTTGGAAAACTGATTTTAAATGTAGCAAGTGCATCATACAAATCTTTAATAGTTGAGAGCCTATCACTTCCTTTATAGTCAATAAATACTGCCATAGAAATAGCCATAAACATTGTTTGAGGGTCCTCAACAAGCTTGTTATCATATTTAATCATATACTTGTCAATAAGCGACTGAAGCCCTGCTTTCGTAAATGTAAAGTTTCTATTGAAGTCAATATATTCAAACAGCTCAACAATGTCACCTGATGAATACTTACTCAACAGATTGCTATCGTATACTCCAAGCTCAACATTTTGCTCGATCATATACTTTAGGCTATGTGGCTTGTTCCCAGCAAATGCTTCTCTATACACCTTTTGCATTAGCAGTCTTGCAGATACGGTGTCATATTCAATCTTATCTGATCTAAGTTCTGACATATCGTCTGTAACCTTTATCATTGTATCATGAATAGATTCTGTTGATATACCGTCAAACAGATGCAGGTTTGCAGCAGATACAATATCTTCACTCAAAATACTTAATCCATCTGTAGCCCATGACAGGCTCTTTACTATCTTATCTGTTGACAGCTCCTCTTTTGAGCCGTCTCTTTTTGTGACATTCATTATGTCTCCTTATTTTCGTTGTAAAAATTCATTATATCAACTAGCGATGATATAAATGCTTTCTTTTTATGAATATATATCAGTCCAGCATCGTGCAACGTATCAAGTAACTCATTTTTGCTACAATTGTCAATATGCATGTCAACAAGTAATTCGTCTACATCATCAATAATTAGACTTTGATTTATGATTATGTGGTTAATAATGAATCCTGCAACTTCAGCTTCAAGATAATAATCATAACTGTCGCATAAAACAATTTCTGGAGTTGATACCTCACCAATCGTAGCGTCAACTTCAATGAATCCATAGATGCTACTGTCTACTTGCAACAGTTCACATAATCTATTAAAATCCGTATCAGTAAATGCAACCCTGCACACTAGTGAGTTAAACTTCTTTTTCATGTTATCTCCATGTTTGCATAGTCAACATTAACTAGAACATCTAGGTCAACCATATAATCAAGTATTGACTCAACATCCTCGTATTCCAATAGAGTTGCTTCACTGAGTTCGTCCCAGTCAAGCTCATACGGTACATTTGTTGTGTCTCCAACCAATGCAGAGATAGCAAGAAATGCTCTTCTCTCACTATTTGATAACTCAGACCTTATATTTTCTATCTGATCGTTTCTTTGTTCTCTTGTCATTTATTCTCCTTGTGTTTTGTGGTCTCAAAAATATCAGAAAACTCCTTAAACCCAACAGTAATATTTGAACCTGTTTTAGTATGTACAACAATTGCTTCTCTATCTGGCAATATCTGAATAACTTTCCATCCACTGGTTCCAATCTTCCTATGAGTATACTCTATTCCTTTTTTTGGATTGTCCACTCTTTGCCCTCCTCTACATTTCCAGGATAGTATCTACCACCAATATTTGAATTTCTATACACGTACTGCTTCAGTAAAACCTCTCTCGTAAATAACTCAAACTCTTCAGCATAGCTCATCGCTTTCTTTGAAGAAAAGAATTGTAAAATTTCTTTCGATAGAACTATGCTTGATTCAAATCTTTCACGATCGAAAGAGCCTTCATACTTACGCCAATCAGTGTCTGCTTCAATTTCCTCATACGGAACATTTTTGCCTCCTTTTCTTTTGTAGGTAAATCTAATATGACCTTTACGCTTTTTTCCATTTTTAAGCGTTTTAAGACGTTTTGTTGTCTTAGCCAACTTCTTCCCTATGTACATTGTATTATCGTCAAAATACAGGCAATACGTGAAACCTATGGCACCATCTGGTATTTCATTAACTGGTTCACCATCGTACGTCCACTCAATCATTGAGTTGCTCCTCAAATTTAAGTAATTCGCTGTAGTGCTTAACTTGATATTCAAGTAGCTTCTTGTAGGACGAGAACCATGGTGCACGTTTATCTACACTACCTCTTGTGAAATAGTAGATCTTGTTTATGTGCATAGAGGCATAATATGCAACACCCTTCTTATAGTCTTTGTTGATGCATTCAAACTCAATGTCATCATAGTCTACATGATATAATTTATCTGGGAAATCCACACTAAACTCCTTCTCTACTTAGAACCAGTGATGATAGTCTTGTTCCAAGTTCCATAACTGATGCTTCTAAAGCCTGAGCATTATAGTCATAATCAAAATCTACTGCTGCAATGTTGATGAATAGAGATTGAAGCTGAAGCATCATAGCTACTGTTAACTCGTCTCCATTGTCACAATAGTTTAGTGTTATATCTTCAAGAATCTTATCCATTACATCATAATCAAATCCATTTTCGTATGACAGCAACTCATTGTATCTATCGTCATACTCGTTTACAGTAATTACTTTACACATTCCTTCTCCTTGTTTTTATTTGAACCAGAATAGTAGCATCTCTATATCTTCATCATAGATTACAGAAAAATCATCTGGTTCAATAATGTTTAATCTAATCAATTCGCACATCTCTTCAATCTTACACGACATACACGCGTCTAGAGTTAGCTTTATTTCGCTTATCTCGTTGTCAGGCGTATATAGTACTTCTACAGTGTTTAAACCGCTTATTTCGCTGTTTAAGAACAAATGTAGCATATCATCTGCGCTCTTGCTTGACCTATCTAAATAGGCTACTTTATATACTTCCATTATTTTCTCCTTGTTAACCAGTCTCAGTTGCTGTGTAGGTTAAAAAAGTTTTGAAGATCATTGTGCGAGTCGATCAATGAGTCGTATTTCTCTGCAATATCTTTTGTTTTGCAAAGTCGTCTTACCCCACCGTCTGACACAATTGTGTGACCATTTAACTCAACTTCGTGCACCCATGGACAAGTTTGCTTTCTTACATCAGTTACAATCATTGGCAATACATGTTTGCTTTGTGCTTGACTTGCTGTCATATACACAGTATCTCCAACACTAACTGAACCTCCAAGTATATTTATCTCTGTGTCCATTGTTTACTCTCCTATGTTATGTTTTTCACTTCTTTCAATTTTTCAAATTCAACTTTTGATACACCAATAAAATCTTGAGCATCTTCTAGCATCTTGTTTATCTCTAGTTGTATTTCTGATCCTATAAGCTCTTTTGACTTTTTAAAATCATGATCCCAGTACTCTTGAAGTATCTTTAAATTTACATCAGACACATAGGGATAAAAGATAAATGGATTTAACATAAATTTTTTTCCTTCCTTTTTTAAAATGTTGTTATCAATTAATTTCTTTAAATATTTAGATACTGTGTTCCTTGATGTTCCTGCATATTCTGCCAGCTTTATTGCTGTTGCATCTTCTCTATTATTGATTCTTAGTATATTTTCTCTATCAGATACAGATAATATGAGATTCATTATAGGAAGTATTGCTTTTCCAGAATTCATGCTTATTTCTGTAAATAGTAACAATCCTTCTTTATTTACCACTTTTAACCCCTTCTTAATGAGCTTTACTTTATACTTGTAAGACTTACTTTTTACAGTCTCAATATATTTTCCTGTGCTGTCAAGTTCTTTTTTTTCAGCTAAAACTTGGCCGTCAGGAATCATCCTGATATTATTCATACTATTCCTTTTGATGTAATTATATATGTTACAAATTATACATTATGTATCCTTTTATGTTACTTGATTATATGAAGAAATGTAACGTGGTGTATTAAAAAGCAATACATTTTACCACTATTTTTATGTGTTTTGTAACCTGTCAGTTACACCTAAAAACCTCTTTAAATGCCTAGATTGTGGGATTTATTGACGTTTTGTTGTAAAAATGTTTTTAGTTTATAATATTATACTCTATAAAAAGAATAATTCTATTTTATCTCCTCACATTAGACCATGAACCTACCACTTCAATCCAAAAGCTTTTTTGGAGGCGTACCGAGGCGAAGCCGAGGGCGGCCCGCTTGCGGTTGGCCGAGCTGACACAAAAAGTTTTGGACTTGAACGTGGTGGGTTTATGGACTGATGTGAAAAGTCCTTTGAAAGTAAAGTTAACTCCTCACATCCGCTTGCGGATGTGTAGAACTCAACAATTACTAAACAGATACTCATAATTAGAGAGTGTCACAGAGACACTACCTAGATTTTGCCAGTGTCACAGAGACACTACCTAGTGTATAAAATACCAATTAGAGAGTGTCACAGAGACACTTAGAAGGAACAAGTTTGAGAGTGTCAGAGAGACACCTATAATTAGATACTATAATTAAAATTCTATTTCTGATGGAGAATTAAATATTAATTCTACATCAGAGATGTAGAATTTTGATGGATAAGTAAAATGCACAGAACACAGCTGCAATGCAACGCTGCACAAATTAAAGATGTCGCATTCGCTCCAGCATTCAACTCTCACTAAACAAATACTCATATCTTAGAATATTGTATCTATCATCTCCAATAGTAATCTCATCCAACACAGGATCCTCAACATATTCAGAACCAGTCAGTGTGTCTTGACTATATAAATCCTCTATCTCACTGGTTCTCAATAGTTCAGATGAATATGTTGATTCAAACAGAAGTTTTCCTTTGTGTTTCTCTTTAAGTTCGTAATAGTTCATAACTATCTCCTTGTATTTGTTCGATATAGACTCATAATCGCACGAGGATTGCCTAGAATGGCTTTTTATGCATCAACTAGAGTCATTTATCGTCTGGCATGTAAAATGTGCTTATTTTGGCTTATATGAACCAGTCAGATTAAAGGTTCACTAATACCATCTAAATCAACAAGCAATATATCGTCTACAAATTCAGTAACTTTTATTGCAACGACATACGGGAACTTTACATATCCATATTCTTTAATAAACATTTGCTTTATTTCTTCATTTATAACAAGCATCATCCTCTTTGTTCTTGCTGCATTAATTGCATCTACAATTTGCTTCTTATGCTTTGAAACAACTGCTTCTTGCTTAATATTTAATAGCTGTTGTTCTTTTGTTCCATCAAGAATTGATTCTGAACCAGTGAGTGCATTTGTATCATATACACTGTTTAACAGATACTCTTTAACGGCTTTGTCGTCATGCTCAATCTTATCGTTAATCATTTTTTCTATTGTTTGTTCATTTGTGAATCCCTTAACAAAAGAAGATGCGATTGAGCTTCTTTTTAAACCAGGCACGATATCATTGGCTAAATTATTTGTTTTGCATTTATACATTTTGTTTTTTCTCATGTTTGTAAATATCCTTGAAAGTTAATATCAACACTACACATCCTCGCTTCGCTCAGATGTGAGTTGTTGACCATTTTCAACTATCACAAAGTATGTTCCATGAAGGATACACCTACTAAAGATGGCCTGACTTTTATCGTCACGTCGCTTCGCTCCGCTAGATAAAAGTTCGCCACTTTAGCAGGCCCATCCTTCAGCTAACACACTTTGGGACGGGAGATTTATTGGATTAGGTCATATAGTGACAACAGTGCTTCTATACCATAGCACACTGTTTTTCCTTCTTTGTCAACATACACGTATGTTGCTTCAGTTTGTTTATCGATCTGCAACACAGTAACAGCTAAATTTGATCTACCATCTTTCGATTTTAAAACAGAACCAACATCTAGTGACTGGTTCTTCGATAAATCCTGAAGTCTTGTTTGCTTTGCCATGCTATTCTCCTAGCTCAATATCATCAATCAGATATCTGTACTCTTTTGGCACAATATCATACAACTCTGCTTGATGTACAAAGAACTTGTCCTTCATACATTCAACAACAGTTCTCATATTGATTAATAAAAAGTTATCTCCATTGGCCTCTGATAAGTGCCCATTGTAGTATCCTTCATCAATAAATTTTCTATAATGTCTATGTCTTGTTAGTTCTCTATACAGGTAGCTGTTATATTTATTTGCCCTAAATACAAGATGAGACAATACTGAAGCGTGCTTATACTTAACACCAACTCTCTTAATTAGCTCAAGATCCTTTTTTCCTCCACCATCAGATTTATCATGTGAATCCCAACATGTTCTACATGCATTGCTACACACGTATAATTGTGAATGTGATCTTGGAGATGCGTTATTTATTGCATCAAGCTGTGAACTTTCAAGAGTGTCTTGAATAGCATTTACAAGCAGTCTAAATGGCTCATAAACCTCTTTTCCATGTCTAAGCATATAAACATGTTCCCATGCCTCTAAAGTCATCGTATATGTGCCTTTATAGAGCAGTCCTTCAGGAACCAATGTTTTTACTTTGTCGTTTGAAAGGCCTCTCTCTAACTGGTTCACTAATAACGCAAGAGATTGATGTGCAACATGATCAACTTCATCGTCGCCTGTTAGCCATAAATATTTTCCCCAGATATCATCTTCTGGTGTAGCATTTGCAAGATCAAAAGATTTTCCCTTTAAATGCTTTTTAAGTGTATATCTTGATGATTGCTGGCTTGTAGCAATACCATTGTGATGGCGATTGAATTCAATCATTACAGAGCGAGGAACACCGCTTACGTGAAATGTGAACCAATTCATCTCTGGCTCAAAACCATCAGAGATATGTGCATCTAGCAATTCAACATTAATCTGTTCTTTCATTTGTTATCCTTTAATTTTGTTTGCATAGTGAACGATCTTGTTGCATGCTCTTTCTGTTGAGTCAGCACCGTGTCTGGTACCTTTTCCATTTCTCTCATTAACAATGCCAACAAGAGCCTTTAGAATGTTTCCTTCAGCAAATGTCATACCATGCTTCTGCGCAACATCGTCAACATCTACGCATCCATCGAAGAATGAATAGTAATCGTTTTTTGATCCATCACTATTTGACTTTAGTTTGTCAATAACTGGTTCACATTGACTAGCAATAAGAGATTCGATGCACTTAACTGAGCAAGCTATTTTTCCACCATCTAATCCATACATCATCCCTGCACCAGTATTGATAGATCTTCCACAGTTGTTGCACCTACCATCTTTTGTTAAGACTGCTGATACTATCTTCTCGAGCAAAACAGAATCTGAGTCAATAGACTCTGTGTTATTTTCACAATAACAACAATATTGTGAATTCTCTTCTTTTGCGAAACCACAATCTTTACATACTACATTCATTTTAAAAATCTCCTTTTGACCATTTTGGATTTACATTTTGACCGGTTGTATAAGCGTATTGATTTGCAAATAATCTCATAGCTTCCTTTGGTTCTTCATTTTCTGCAAGATGCATTAAAATTGAGTTGTCTTCCATTTGTTTATTTGCGAACATTGGTGTCCACTCCTTAATATATGTACCATCATTATATCCATTCTCCTGTCTAAAGAGATTCAGATAATTTTTTAGCATATACAGCTTATACATATCATCAAATGATTCTCCAAGTGATTTGTATGCAAGGATACATAATGCTGTTGCAGAAAGATAATTATCTTCTAATGTATTTAACACAATGTCTTTTGTGATACTAATTGTGTTATCGTAGTAGTCAATATCAAGCTCATCATAGTGATCACAAATAATATCTATAGCGTCATTGTCGAAATGTGCGATTGAACCAGAGATGCAGAAGTGGATAAGATCAACTATCTCCATTCTTGCTTCATCAAGATTAACTTCTTGCTTCTTCCAGTGTTTGAATCCTAGCCAGTCAAGAAGCTCACCTGCTTCAACAAGTACAGCATTTGACCAGTCAATATTCTTTCCAGTTTTTGCACACAGTCCTGTTTCCCAATTTGGTCCACACGTGTTATCATTTAGTTGCTTTTGCATAGCAAACATTTCAGTTAGTTTTTGTTTCACATAAGTCCTTTCTAAGCGTTTTACACTAGCAGGTATACTATGGTATACCTGACACTATAAACTGCTCTAATTTTGAGAGCTAGACACGTCAAATGACGTATCTATTTAATATAGTTCATAATATCTGAACCAGAGTGATAGTTATGATAAGAAATCAGTTCAAGTTCTTCAAGAAACTTTTCTCTCTCTTCAAGCCATTCTTGCTCAGCTTTTTTCATCTCTTCATCCTCTTTAAGTTGAGCAAGATACTGTTCTTCAATCATTGCTTCCAATCTTAGCTGTACTTCATATTCTGTCATATATTCTCCTTGTTATAGATTGTTTAATTTGTTGTCAGTTTTTATCTGAAAAGCTTTTATTTCTGCAATAAAATTATTAATATCAAGATGTGTTTTATAACCATAGCCTTCAAGTATTGTTGCGTTTATAAGCCACTTTTTTGCTCTGGTGCAAGCAACATAATATGTTAATAATTCATCGTCATCTGTATTATCTTCATCCTTCTTCATATTTGATATTGTTTTTTTTGCTGCCTTGTTAAGATCATCTGCAATATACACCATATCGGCTTCATCTCCCTTTGTGCTGAATCCTGTACCAAGTATTACATTATCATCATTATTATTTTTATTTGATACATATTTCTTGATAGCAATTAATTCATCAGCTGAGAACTGCAATGAAATTGATGCTACTCTTGCAAGGTCAGGAAGATATAATGGATCTTCAGTGTTATTATTTTTTATCCATGAAGAAAAAGATCCTGCATTTGTATCATATTTTGTTTCATCAATATATGCATTATACTCCTTTACTATGTATCTATTTTCATCACTTACATCATCTATGTTCTTTTTGCTATCCTCAACTACTCCTATTTTCAAATATAGAACAGGATCGATTATTGATTTATAACTTCTTGCAAAAACGAACTTTATTTTGTTTTCGATAAATTCAAGTGCATGATTTAGCAAATACATATTCGTTCTAGTCAAAAGCATAAACCTTTTTGGGCTATCAATATCAACATCAGATCCAACTATGCCATTAAATGGAGTTTTAATATGACTGGTTCCGAACTTGTTAACTGCATTAGATATCTCTTTTGAACATCTAAATGTTTGAGTTAGCGAAAAAACTTTACATAGCGATTGAAAATCTTTTTGCAATTTTTCTCCGCCATTTATTGAGTTATTGAATCTATATATTGCTTGAGATTGGTCATATACAACTACTTTTTTTTTTGCTTTTATATGCTTAAATACGCTATAGTAGCAAGCATTTATATCTGCAAACTCATCCATGAACAAAACATCAGTTTCAATTTCTATATCGCCATGAACCAGTAATACTTGAAAGAGCTTTAGATACATTGCATGAGATATTGGAATATCTCCATTTTCACACAACATAAATAAGTTCTTGATTGATTCTCCTGCTTTTTTTCTATATCTAGCAGGACATTTTTCTTTTGTCAAAAATTCATTTATTGACACAATATCAGATGAACAGAATTTGTTTAAGTATGACAAGTATATGCTTGCTTCCTTTCCTGAAACCCCATTGAAGTCGTCTACAGTCATGTTTGGTTTTACAGTCAATCTTCTTGGTGATACAATATACTTATATCCAAATGAATGAAGTGTTCTGACTTCGAACCAGTTAGGGAAGACATTTTTATTTTCTTTCGCAATTTTTGAATTGAATGCAAGTGATATTCCAAATCTTCTATTTGCATTGTTCCTGTTAAATGCAGTAGTAACAACTTTTGTTTTACCTGTTCCTGCAGAAGCCTCAATTAAGACTATATCGTCTTTGTTATTATCTACAGCGTCAATAGCAAGTAATTGCTCTGCAGTAAAATTTATTCTACACATTTCATACTCCTACTATTTTATGTTTTTGATAACATTTTTTTCATAATCAAAAGAATAAAATGCTCTCCATCTTCTTGCTTCAGCACTCCTTGCTTTCCTATACGCAAGACAAGCGTCATCTCTTGACTTAAAATATCCAAGATATTTCTTTTTCCATCAATCTCTATTCTAGCTCTCCACGTTCCTCTTGGTTTATAAAAATCAACACCAATACATCCGCTTGTATTATTTTTGTAGTTATTTGACATAAATGAATTAAGTTTTTTTGTTACAAAAATACAGGTTGAAGGAGAATACTCTTTTTTATGACCAGACTTAAGATCTTTGTCTATTTCTGGAAAATCTCCACTTCTTGGGTATTTCAAATAGTACCACTTTGCAAAGTTTTGAAAGTTATGCCACTCTTCGCATACTGTAACATCTCTGTATGTAGGCTGTTTGTCAATATATTCTTGATAGTAGCATCTGTGAAGTATACTGCTCCATTTAGCATAAGCATCCTTGTGTGTTCTACGTAAGTATTTTCCAACTCCGACAAAACCAACTCCACATACACTTTTATGAAACGGATTTTTTACTGTTCCATTAACAAGATTTGAAAAACTTACTGAGAAGATGTTTCCATCTATAATAATCATAACACGGTCACGTTTTGATCCTCCGTCAACTATTGTTGCAGTATACCCTTCGTTTGTAACAAATGATCTTCCTATTTGACTTGTAAGGTATTTTTTGATTTTAGACATAATTTGTCCTTGTTTTTTGAAGTTAAAAAAGAGCATATAAGTGCTCTTGCCTAACCCCAAATATGGGGAAAGGACTTGTTATAGTCTTGCGGCTGCAGAGCTACCTGTTGCAGGTGTACCTGCTGTTCCTGTTGAAGCTTTTTCTTTTGACTTTTTAACTAAGATTGGTTGTTTTTCGATTTTTTCTTTAAATTTAGAAAGCTGATCAACACCATCAGAGTTTTTTCCATCAACATTAAAGATTGCCTCAATAATGTTTCCACGCTCATATCTAGCACCCTCTTCAAATGTTTCACGAACAAAAGCAGCAACTTCTTTATTGTAGCACTCTTTAAATGCTTCAAGTTGCACTTCCTGTCCAAATGTCTTAGCCGTATCTGTTGCTGGCTGTACTGTGTCTGGACTAACTCCACATGCACTAAAGATTTCGTGCATCATTGAAAGCGTTCCATTGTTTTGTGACCCATCTTTTAGTGTCAACCCCCTGTCAACTGATAGTGTAATTTCTTTTCCGTCCTCATTGATTAATACCTCTACATACATTGAGTCGTTGTCGAATCTGTTTCTATATACACCAAACTTAGTAATGATTGATTTGTATGCTCCAGATTGAAGTGGTTTAAAACCTTCTGATACTTCTGCTGCCTCTGCTTGTGTGATCTGTGTTTTATATTTTTCAAAAATTGCCATTTTGTTTCCTTTATGTTTAATTTGAACCAAGTGACTTAGCACGACTGGTTCTCAAAGTTTTAGCGTAGAGTTTGTGGGCTATCAACGCAATTGACCAATGTGTTATACAGATTGAAGTGTGTCAATAACTTCCTGAAAATTTTCGTATTTGTTAAAATCGTTTCCAAGTGTTTTAGCAAACCTATTCTTTCCTGCACAAATATTTGATCCTGATGAGTCTCTGACAACATTTCCTTCCTTGTCTTTTTCAGCGTGAATCAAGATATCGAATTTTGCTTCAAGTGCTGATTTGAACTTTTTCGCTTTATACAGCATATATGTTCCCCTGAATCCTGTCTCAAGAACAACCTCGTCTTCAAGGAATATCATGATAACGTTTAATGGAATAGACATCAACTGCTCTAGTCTTTGTCTTGATATCTTATCAAGCTCATTCCACATTCTTAAACTGTCTTTTGGGTCGCTATAGATATCACTCAATGTTGCAAACAATTGGTCACCATAAAATGTTTTTGAATCAATAACTACTGTATCGTAGTCACTTGCGTTTTCTTGAATATGATCCAATGCATCTCTATAGTCAGCTGCAGTATTGCATTCTAGAATAGTTAGATCATCTGGAACATCAAGGTCACCAAGTCCTCTTTCATAATCGATCATAACACCTCGCTTTAAGCCTTGGATAGCAAACCCAGTTTTACGCGTAGACGTTTTACCGAATATAATAGCTCTAACCAATTTTGACTGATGATGATCTGCTCCTTTTTTAATTACCATTATTTATCTCCTTTTAGCAGTTTATTTCTTCTCTTCTCGAGCTTTTTGGTCAAACCATCTTTTGTGTCAATAAGCATCTTGTCAAGTTCTGCCTGTTTCTCGATGATCGTCTTTTTTGTGTTTAACACATACTCTTCATCAGCTCCAAACAGATTGCTCTCGAGCGATTTAAGCGTATCTTTTAGCTTCTTGATGTCTCTAGCTATCTTGTTGCATTCAGAGGCTCTATCGCCTTTGTAATATGCTCTAACTAGCTTTGTCTTGGGTTCACCAGTTGACTTGCTTACTTCACCAAATAATGATGTTGGTGCAACCTTGTCAATTATCTCTTCAAGCTCTTGAACTTTGTGAGATGCATCAACAATTTGATCAAGGTTATTCTTGACTGCAACAAACACCTCAGCAAGTTGTCTAAGGTATCTATGATCAATATATCCCATGACCATGTTGCATTCTACTTCTGTTAAATTTACATGATCTATTTTATTTGTAGGTGTCTTTACTATACCGTATGTAAAGCCCGAAATCTCGGAACCCTCCAATTTGGAGGCGTATTTTTCAAAAGTTTCTACGCCAAATAATGCCTTTAACATAACTTTATTAAAAGCATTAATTTCTTTATATTTTCCAGTAGCATCATGCACAAACTTGTGCAAGTCTGTGCTCTTCATTGTGTTAGTCTCTTCATTGATAAGACTCTTGTAGACGTTAATATCCATTTAATCTCCTTGTTTTGCTTTGTTGTTGCATTCATCTAATGAATTTGCTAATGCATAAGAAATTAACGCTATGATCGAAAGAATTGGTGCATAAATTATTGCAACCAAAGGTAAGAATATTTTAAGAAATGTCATGTATCTCCTTGTATTGAATTTTAACATAATATCCTTATGCTAAGTGCATATTTTTGATAATTTCATCAGTGTGTTTTGCTGGGAACCCTGCTATACCCTCAATGACTTTAAGCTCCCTAATAGCCCTTTCATTGTCTCCAGTTAGGTCTTGAACAAACTTTGCAAGCTTAAATAATGAGTTGTTTAGATTTCCTACTGCAAGCTCTGATAGAATTCTCTTTCTGAATCCATCTATTCTCTTTGTTGCCTCGTCATCATCCTCATTAATATACATGGCATTAGGGTTGTAGTTTTTAAGAAGCTTAATGAATCTTTCCCTAATGTTTGTATCTGGAATAAACGGTTGAATATCAAGCAGCTCATCACCATGGTTCACAATCACTTCTGCGTGCTTATTTGGCCAAAACAGTCTTGAAACATTAAATGTTGCCTTATCTAGATCAAACTCAAAATACTTTCCAAAATTAGCATACATCTCTTTATGTTGCTCTGGAGATACATAATACTTTGTCTTTGTTGGGATAAGTACTCTAAAGCGATCTTTTCCGCCAGATTTCTCTGATCTGTGAGACTTTGTAGTATAGAGTAGATATGTATATCCGTCGAGTTTTTCTCGTACAGACTCAATTGTATCTACTCCACTGTCAAAGTCTAACCCAATCATGTTTTGGCCTTGAATGAACGATTGCTCTCTTCTGTGACCAAATGGATCTGTCTTAGCACTTGGTTCATAATGAGCTAGTGTAAAACTGTCGATTCCAGTAATGTATGGCTCATCATATTCGTCAAGCTCTTCTCTTCTATAGCTTACTGCCAATGCAGGAATGTTTTCCCATTTAAGTGTTGTTGCCTCATAGGCAACTGCAAACTTTCCTTTATCGTCTACAGAGAGCGAGAATACGAGATCATCAAGGCTTGTATTTGGAAGCTCTTTGATTGAGTATCTCTCAACAATGCCTTTTGATACTTTAAGCTCTTCTCCATTCTTGTAACAAAGCTCCTGAACCAACAGCATAACATCCTTGAATGGACCTTTATTCTTTGGAATACAGTCACATCCTTGATAATCAAGTATGTCTGAATGAGTTAGTCCATCTTTCATTTTTAAGAGATTATACACCTCTTCATGAGGCTTTACCTCCCTAAAAGCAAGACTTGCTCTCTCTCTTGTACGTTTAAAAATATCGTATGCTTTTTCAAGATCACGCTTTTCAACTTTCTGTCTGCCTTCAATGTAGCAGATAATATATCCCATATCAACAATTAACTTAAGTGAACCAACATCATATTGGGCAAATTGATCAAGCTGGTTCTCATTTGCATTAGCCATTAGCATTGAGTCTATATCTTCAATATACTCTTCTGCATCGCTTTCTATAGCAAACACAGATGAGGTGTCTCCAGTTACTCCAAAGTTATTTACTCTTGCCCTATAGTCCTCTTTGAACACATCATCAATCTTTTTGAAGTGTTGCTTAACAGGCTCAAGATCAAATGATTCGCCATCATTAGCTTCAGGTCTCATATCGCTATGAACAACAAGAGATCTCCTATACATTCCAGTCTTAGCAAGCCTATCTAACGCTTTCTGTGTTTCCTTGTCGACATTGTCTTTTGATCCCATTGCAAGAAGATTTGTACGAAGACCATATATGTCCCTAGTTCTCTTAATGTCTCCACCACCTTTAATTACCTTTGCAGGTAAAAAGCCATCGTATGCAAGCTTTAGTGAATTCATGAGTTCAGCAGATGAAGTTATAACATCCAAGATCTCTTCGTGCTCTAGATTTAGTGCGCCAAATCCTGAAGTAACAACAGCATCTGCAACACTGTGAAATCCCTCTTTGGTACCATCAAGTGATACTATTGGACCAGACGGCAGATATGCTAAGATATCTTTGTCGGGCTCAGTTCCTTGTTGCCCCATAAAGAACTCATACATGATATATTGTTGATCAGAATAGTTCTCTAGGCCACAAAGTGATCTAACTATTCCAGATACAAACCCCTTCCCGAGCCCTGAGCCTGCGAAGACAAATACATACAGGTTAACAAAGTCTTTAAGGTTTTTAATATCTTTCTTAAAGTCGTATCTATTGAACAGTATTGCTCCATAATAGAGTAATACAGCCTCAACAATCTCTCTATCGTTTTTCCTTCGCCCTTGAGTTTCAAGGACATCTACTATTTCATCGAATAAAATTTTTAACTCCTTTAATCTATATAGCCTTCATTTCTCAGCAATTGAACCAGGTCAAGGAAACGATCCTCGTAGTAGTATGGCTGCATGGGATCAATCTTTACACTTGACGCATGCTTATTATACCCATAGTAGTTAACATTATGTACAAACTTCTTGTATCGTTTTCCTTTGTATTCATAACTTTCCATATATCCTAGCTCAATCAGATAATCGTTCCATTGAGGAGTAAGTATTCCAATATCAAACTTTTTAAGCAAATATGTTGCACTGTACGCTCTAACGTTTGTACGAATATCGCTATAGGCATCAGTTAGTGCATCGGCAGTCTGTTTGTCAACCTTGTTTTTTGTAGCTCCTTCTGGATCAATTATCGACATTGGGTCAAAATTGCATCCAAGTTCTTGAAGTTTTTTAACTCTATCAATACGTTTATCAATAATATCTTCCTCAAGAAGCTTCTCTTCTACTTCAAGCTTCTTGAGCTCAAGTTCAAGTTTCTTTTCTCCAAGTTCTTTTTTTGCAATCTTTTCAATATTTATAAAATACTGTCTAATTTGTTTTCCTTTCTCTGTTGCACTCATCATTGCAATAGATTTTGCTACATCAATAGTTGAAATGTACTCAATCTTATTATTTCCTCCAATTTTCTTTTGCTCCACTTTTTGGGGGAGCAAAGAGCTACCCTCTTTTTTGGCGTAGCTCCAAACAACATAATCAACTCCTTCTTCAAGAAAACCTCTTTTTATCTGTGCTTTTGCCCAATCAGAGAAGTCTTTTTTGATTCCAAGTTCTTTGTGTAACTCTCTTAAACTTACACTATTAACTTTCTCTTTACCAATTTTTCTAATTTCTAATGTTTTGAATTCTAATTCCATTAATTCTCCTTTGCATAATACTTATCATAGATGTATGATGTTAGTTCTTGGAAGTATTTGTCACTTTCAGATATATACCCAAACACTTCAAGCATTTTAAGCCCAACAATGTTTTCTTCTTCAATATAGTATTCGCCATACTTCATTGGTTCAGGCTCAATATCAGTCATGTTTTCAAAAATGTACTTAACATCTTCTCTTCTTAAGAATACTACTGTTTTTAAGGTATTAAAGCAGATGATATAATCATCTCCAATATCATTACCAAGGATACATTTTACTTCTTCTGAACCAAGGCCTAGTACACCATCAGACAATCCATATTCGTCTCTTAAGTAAATCTTAGCTTCCATTGGAGTCTACCTTCTACATAATCTGCAAGCTTGTCAAGAATGTCAGAATCAGGAATATCAATATCCTGATTAATAAGATCTTCAACAATTGTTCTATCATCATCATATGCTAAATAGTATAAATACTCTGCAATTTGATCGACTCTTTCTCCATCGGACAATGACTCATCTTGTGTAATTGAATAAATTACTTTGAATTCTGTTTGTGTCATGGTTTACTCCTTTGACTCTGCATGCTTTTCAATATATGCATCTAATGAATCAAACATTTTCTCAACTATCTGTTCAATATTGTCCGATGCAAACTTCTTTGCATCATCTTCGTTGTAACCATAGTTATCTTGCAATTTCAATACGATATCGTCGTGTAATTCTTTCTCGATGATCATTACTTCTCCTTCTCTAGTACGCAACAGCCATTATCGTCAGAGGCTTTATACTTTTCGGTTTTTCCTGTATACTCAAACAGTGTAACAGCAATAGAGTAATCACCTTTATAATCCTCCATTTTCAACTCGATCTCATCATTGCAGAACATATCGTCTACTGCCTCAATGATCTCTCCTTCTGTACATGTATCTGGTGCATCTACCTCAATAATCTTCTCTAACGTTTGCTTAACTACAATTTGAACTTTCATATTTTACTCCTTATCTAATTCAATCAATTCAATCTCTACAACCGAGCTTTGTACACAAAATATGTCTTGGTTGCTCAGCTTGTATAGTTTGTTTTCACTACGTACAGTTTTACCTGCAAGCAACATCATTAGTATGTTTTGATTTTCATCATCATAGGTAGAGAAGTCTATAATCTCTCCTGTATCTTTGTTTATGAAATTCATAGATACCTCCATTTATTGTTTTGTTTCAAATTCTTGCATTGCGTACTTATAGATGTATTTTAATTTATCTTCATACACAAGCGTAACATCATAAGTATTTCCATTTGGAGACACTTTTTTAACCATTTTGAACCAGCCAGAGTATCTTTGATATGGTCTCGGAGGAGTTCCAGGCATAATAATCCCTGCATCACGGAGCAGTCTAATAAGTGTGTTGCGTCCAATATTGAAACCATATCTATCATATAACAACTTCGATGTCATTTCAAATGTTAGCATTTTCTCACCATTCATTGTATTATCAATAAATTGCTCTAGCATTCTATTCTCTTCTTTCTCTGCCTGAATCTCTCTTTCTAGCATTTTCATTGTCTCATGTGCCTGCTCTAATGGAGTTAATTTTTTCATTCCTTTTCTGTACTCCATAAGCTCATCAATAAGTTGCGCTCTATATTTTAATGAATACCCAGAAACAACTATATTAAATTCTCTTTCAGGAAGCATATAGTGTTTTGTTTTTTGATTATTATCTGACAAATAGAGAAGCGCAAATTTGCTCTCCTCTAAATCTAGCTCTGCAAAGATTTTTCTTACATCTCTAAGTACATCTTTGTGCTTTTTTCCTGTTACTTCTGCAATTCGTAATGTACTCATTGCAACTTCACCATTCCATTGTTTAATAGAAATAGCCTCTTCTTTTGTCATTGCACCATTTACTTGTGCAATAATGCTCATATTTTCTCTCATAGATACCTCCATTCATTATTTTTATCTAGATATAGCGCAATTGTGCATCCGTAGTTGCACATATATCTTTCCAATTCGTAAAAGTCATCAGCTGACTGGTTCAGAACCAATGCATAAGCCTGATTGTCATCGTCAAGCATTAGCTGAAACTCTCCTTTTTTCTTACAGTTCTCTATAGTCTCCTTGAGAGATATGCCATCCATTGTTGGTGCCGTATCAAAGACCTTGCTAAGGTCGTCTGGTACTTCCCATTCTATTCCTTTGTTAATGTAGCTTACTAATTCCATATTCTCTCCTTAGATTTGGAATGGATTACCTATAGCATCATTAAACATTTCGTTGTTAGATAGAAACTTGATGATGTACTTTGATAACTGGTTTGCTTTGTCTGCAAACACTCTTGTAGAGTATCCATGATCATGCTTTCTATACGCAAGATAGACAAGCATACCTCTTTGGCTTGGTTGTGTAGATGACTGCATTACTAATCCCATTTCACGAAGGATCACATAGATAATGTTTCTTCCAACAATCACACCAAATCTATCACTTAAAATATGAGCAAATTCTGCCATTGAAATAGTATCATCTTGATTTGTATTGTTAAACTCGATCATCTTAGCTGTCTCCATCATTTTAACCGCTTTCTCTTTTTGCTTTTTAATCTCAATAAGTCTTGTCTGCGTAAGCTCTAACAGCTCATCAGTTGTCAATCGCTTAGGTGTTCCATATCCACCAGTCTTTCTGATTGACGGAAGGACTTCTGATGTTACCCATTTTTTAAATTCTTTTGCTTTTGACAGTCGAGAACCAAAGATAGCTGCATACATCCCGGATTCATTTATTAACTTTAACGATGGATGAAGCCCCAAATCTTGGACATCCCGTTTTAAATCGGGTAGCTCTTTTTGAGTAAAAACGTCATCGTTGTCAACGATTTCAATCATATTTCCAGTAGGATCGTAGTTCTTCTTCCCAACATTCGCACTGTCGTAGCCCAAACTCTCTGCAATATCCTTTGCAACAAAATATGGCTCATTATTAACCATAAAACCTCTAATCTTATATCCGTTATTTTTAAAAATTTCTAATTCCATATTCTCTCCTTAGATATTAAAATGGTATTTGTGAGTCATCTAGATCATCAAGATTATCAAGTTGCATAACGTCAACATACTCAACTTCATAATCATCTGCAAATGGATTATCATAATCGTCATCGTCGCTTGATGCATCTATGAGTTGTTTTAGATTGTCTTCAACCGTTAATGACGTATCATACTTGTTGTTTAGTACATATTCTCTATATTGCTCTGGTGTAACTTTCTCTAACTCACCATCATATGCACTTTCTGGAAGTTCATATTTATATATCATACCACACTCTGATACATGATGAATATAGAAATAGTTATCTGTCCCAATGTTTTCTATCTCGTCATCAAGCAGTTTTTCTGCATAAAATCTGATCTGATAGATATTCTTTCGATCGTTTACAATATTTCTGATTCTTGTCTTGTACGATTTGAACCACTTCTTAAGCAGTCTTTTGTCATGACTAAATCTTGCAAACAACTTCTCTGCTGGTTCACTGATCCATTGTAAGCTTTTAGGATTATACCACCCTACAACAGGCTTTTCTACTTCAACGTTACGCTCCTTATCGAACGATATAGCATAGTATCCTATGTCATCTTTTCCCCACTTATTCTTCATCTGTTGGCCATGAACTAACTTCATGAAAGTTAATCCAATAGCAATAGCTGTGCTAATATCCTTTGTTACTTCAAACTGCTTCTTGAGATCATCTGTAGACATCTCTGAGAATTTGCGAGTATCACTTATGATGTTATTTAATTCGCTCTCGTATACGTTTCTGTCGATAGCATATATCTCATCATCGTTGTCGCAGATTACTCCAAGATGCTCCATTCTTAATGCTTCAATCTTCTCTTTTAATTCAGAGAAATCAGCATCGTATGGAGGAGGATCATAATGATCTTCTACAGTACCTAGTCTCTCAACATTTCTACCGAAGTCCATAAAATACTTTACAATCTGATGATCTGGTTTACGAATCAGTCTTGCAAGTGATTGATGATGTTTGCTTAAGACGCTCGTTGAAGACGTATAAACTCCAACTTCAATATCTTTGACACTGAAGCCTGTTGTTAGCGTCTGCACACTTACTAGAGCTAATGGAATAACTTCCTCCACTGGTTCTGAATAGTTAAACAGATTTATATCTTTGTCAACCTTCATTGGAGTGTTGCTCCTATATGCATCCATTATAATATCGCGGTCTCTCTGCTTCATTTTCCCATGATATGTGAATGCTGGATAGCCTAGAGATTGCAACTTTGCTGCATACTCTTCAGCCATTTTTACAGATGAACAAAACCATACCGACTTAGTATTCATTCCTTCAAAAAAGTTATTGTTCATAAAGTTGTCAATAACTCTGTTTTGGAATGTATCAGTGTAGTGTTCTTCTAGATCATCTTGAGAATATTCTCCAGAAAATTTGTTTCCTAACTTCTTCCTTAGAGTCCATCCAGGGATCAAGTATGTAAGCTTTGACAGATATCCTTGATCAGTCATCCATTTTATTGTTGGACCATATACTGTTTTGTCTACATTTGGGAATCCATAACCGTATTGGTTCCATGGAGTCCCTGACATTCCGACAACAACATCAGGATCTAGATGAGCTTTAATCTTTGCTAATCTATCACCATGGAATCCATTGTGAATCTCATCTCTAATGTAGATATCTACAGACATATCTTTTAATTCGTTATCTAATCTTGCAGCGATAGTCTGCTCCATTCCAATAACAATTCTTGCATTTGGATCATAGTTTATTTCATGATTGCTTTTAAGCACTGTAATAGGCAAATTAAGCGACTTTGCTTCACTTACGAATTGATCAATAAGCGGAGACATGTTCATCGCTATAATAACCTTTTTTGTGTTGTAATGCATCGCCAAAAATAAGCTATAGAATGTTTTGCCAAAAGATGGAACCAAGTATGAGATGATCATCTTGTTACCATTGTCTATTGCCTCTATCGTCTCATCAAGCGCTTTTTGCTGATGAGGATATAATTGTATCACGCTATCTCCTTATTTGTTTTGTTCATCTATAACGAAAAAATGTACACAAACACGATTTCCAAATCCATTTACAATTGTTCGACAGTATTCTTCAGTAACAATTCCTGAAAGTCTATCGTTTGAATATGGATCAATGCTGTCAATTTTATCTCCTACTTTTGGGTGCATATACGAAGGAACTCTTACTTCCTTCGTATACTCAATGTTTGTAAACATTCTACTGTACTTCATGTTTATATAGCACCATTTCATAATACTGATCATTTGTTCTAGATGATTTGTGCTCAAAGAATACTTTGAATCCAAATGATTCATAGTAGTCTCTAAGTTTTTTTCCAATACAGTTTAGCCTAATACACTCTTTTGAACCAGTGCTTAGATAGTTTTTAATAAGCTCATTAAGAAGTTTTCTGCCATAGCCTTTTTCTAGTGAAAACAGCCCATGTATCCACACTCCATTTATTTTTGGATCTATGGTTATTCTGCAGTACGCTCTATCATCTAGTTTAACGAATGTATTTGAATCACAATTGGCAAAACAGCTATTTATATTACTGTGGTTTGCACTGTTAAGCTTATACATATACTCAAGCCTTGAAATTAGTCTAATCATATTTGTCACCTATAACTTGTTTAATAAATTTTTTATTGCTGTTCTTTCTCTATGTTTTTTACCTTTTTGAAAATACGGGCAATAATCGGCAACACCACACCAATTCCTTACACATCGCTCTGGAACTGCTTTCCCTGTTGTCTTTTTCTTTGACATATTCCAAAACTTTGTACTACACTCAGGTGGTGTTGTATCTAAGCTCAAAAAGCTTTCTAGGTGATTTGCTTTTTCAATTATAATGCTTTCAAACGTTTCGTTGTCCATCATCATTAGATCAATATTAACTAATTCAAAGTTTGGAATCTCTTCCTTCGCAAACAGAGTTCCATCTTTGTAGGCAAAAGCCAATACAAGATGCACTGGTTCACAATCGTTAATTACTTCATTCTTATGCAACAACCATCTGTAAGCGTTTAATTGAAGTACATAAGAGTGCATTCCGTCTTTTAATACATCCGTTTTAGTTTTATGCTTTACAAGCTTGTTGTCAACGATATAGTGGTGCATTACACCATCATGCTCAAGATGAACCAGTTGGTCAATCTCTCCACTAAGTACCCAGTCCGTAGACGGAATAGAGTGTTCAAGTCTAAGTGCAGTATCAACGTTATCAATGTTTTTAAATGCATCATCTACTCCAAGCTGATATAGTGATCCGATCGTGTTCTGACCAAACTCGTCGGACTCTACTGATCCATGCTTATACTTTAGTATTAAAACTAAGTCATCATTTGTTATCGATGATGCTGACAATATCTTTTTTCCAACAGATTTGTTTCCGCTATATTCAGTAGCCTTAATAATGGCCTTCTTGTAGAAATCGTTTATCATGTTATTCTCCTTACTAAGAATTGACTTTGGTATGCAGTAAGCATAAAAGATGTTAGAATTTATTTATTATGTTTTTTGTTTTTGCTATTCAATCTAATAAGATTAAGTAGCTTGTTATCTTACTGCATAAGAAAGCCAATCTAAAACCGAACAGGATTTTGAGTAATTTTTAATACAATAATAATATATCAATATATTTGTTTATTTATATCAAGCATGATAATAATCATTTGCATGATATACCTATTCGGTTTTAGATTGGCTCTGTAGAGCGTGTTGTTGGTTTGATTGTAGATCAATTTAGTGTATTATATTTTCAGTAATCTCTTTTTTGTGGAAACCATATAATAATATGATATCCAATGTTAACAATACGCTCAAAAGAGCCAACAAAAACAATTGTTGGCATACATCTATCTGTAGATATATCTGTTAAAGAACTTTTTTAAATTAAGGTAATCTGTACCATCAACTTGCTCTCCAGAACCTAGTTTATCTATTGTAATTTTGCAATTATTTAGATCATCTAGATATTCATTTGAATATGCAAGATATACAGGAAGTACTTCGCCATGTGTCTTATTGTCAGATAGATGAGTTCTGTTTTTTATTCCATTCTCTACAACTTCGTCCTCTGATAATAGTCTAAACTTTTTGTGCTTAAATAAAAACAGTTCTACACCGCTTCTGTCCATTTGCTGTTTAAGCTTTTTAATATACATTAGTCTCCTTTTGATACTTCTTTCATTAAAATTGTTTTTAGTAGATTATATGCATGATTAAAGTCTAGCTCTGCATTAAGGATCTTGAATCCATTTACTTTTTTACCAGACAATCTTCTTGTTAGAAAAAATGTTGTTTCAGTTTCCTGATCAACAATGAATTCTCTATTGTTTTTTTCTACAAGCATATATTTCTTGTTTTTGCTTTTTTCAAGTGGAAGAAATGAGTAAATAGAATCAAGTTCTTCAATAATTCTAGTAACATCGCTTACTGAAGATTTTACAACAAAAAAATAATCAAGTCCTCGTGAACCAGACAGTAGTACAATATCATCTAGTGCTCTTGGTCTTTCAATACTGAATCCCTTTTCTTCAATAAATGCAATATATGACGATAGAGAAGACTTCTCAAATTTGTGCATGACATCGTCGCCACACACATACATATTAAACTTGTTCATTTACAGCCTTTAGTTTTAACTTCATAATCAATATATCAGGTTTTTGTTGAAGAGTCAAGTCTTCGTTCCAACAGTCAACTGCTTTTTTTGGATCGAATTTTACCCTTGAAACCTCTCTAAATCCGTATGAGCTATTTAATTTTACTAGATGCTTGATATCGTAACAGCTCAAATAGATATTGTCAATTCCATTATTTAAGCAGTACTCTAATCGTGCATCCATTGCTTTTTTGTGCCATAGATTGTCTAGTGATGACATGTCTTTTCTTAGATAGCATAACTCTGCATTTTTTACATTATCTTTATCTACAAATACTCTAAGTGCTGCAATTGCATCTGTTTCAGTATTTGTTATACAGTAATAGTGCGAGTTATTGTCAGGCACTATATCGTCAACACATCTTCCAGTGCGAATTCTTTCTCCAATTACTGCAAGATCGTATACAGTGTCTACCTCAACTGGCTTAAAAATATATGATCCAATTACACACTCTCCTTTTAGAGAAGAGTTTATTCTCTCAATAAATGAATCTATTGTTTTTTTACTACTGCTGCTTGCGATTCCAGCAAAGTTTCCAGAAATCCAATATGTGTAAACATATTTAAATTTTCGCTTTAAAGCGCTGATAGTGTCAGCATACCATGATTGGTTTTCTGACATAGAAATAAGTACAGTTTTCTTATTGTTTAGATCAGTATCATTAAAATGTTTTGCCTTGAATTCATCTTTCTTGATTTCATTTAGAGCATATCCCTTTTGAAGGAATTTCTCTTCACACAAGAAGATGCCGTCATCAGCAAGCATTCTCTTTACCTCTCCGAACAATGCATTTCTATGTGGTGTGATAAACTGAAACACCATTGATTCGCGAATTACATCGTATTTATAGCTTGGGTTGTGAACATGTTTGTCGCAGCACTCATGATAGAATGATTCGTTAATGAATTTAAAATTGTTTGTTTGACCGGTTGATGTCCGCATACTATCATTTGGATCGATAGAAGTAACTACTAGCCCCTGGTTCATGTAGGCTAACGTTTTACCCCACGTTGAATTACTTGAACCAATGTCTAGTACTCTACCGCTTTTATACATGTTTCTAATAGCCTTTATAGTGCACAACGACACTTCAAGAAATCCTGGAATAGATGCTGCAATGTGTCTATCGAATGCATCTTCATAGAGTCTATAGTAATGATACTCATCTTGAATCTTAAGCTCTAGCTCTCTATCATATGGAATTCTATACTTCACATCTGGTTCATATTCACCATGTGCAGCTTTAGTAAAGAACTCTACAGTTTTATTTGAATTATTCATGTTTTCTCCTTGTTATGTTAAATGTCAAATGGATTTCCAAGAGCCTCATTGATTTCTGGATTATTCACTAAGAACTTAAGCATATATTTTGATAGCTTGTCGGCTTTGTGAATAAAAACCCTTGTAGAGTAACCTCTTTCATGTTTTCTGTATCGAAGGTACACCATAAGACCTCTCTGCGTCGGTTTTGTTGAATCTTTCATAACAAGTCCCATTTCTCTAAGGATATGATATACCATAGTTCTCCCAATTAAAACAGAGAATTTGTCTGAAATCATTTTGCAGAACTCTTCAACTGAGATGTCGTCGTCATTCTCTTCATTTGTAGCCTCTATAAGCTTTGCATTCTGAAGCATGTTTAACGCTCTCGCTTTTGCAGCCTTCTCTTTCTCTACTTGTTCATTTGCAAGGATAATTGCTTCTTGAATAAGTTGCATTGGAGATTTTACCTCAAGTGCAAGATCTTTTAATCTTCTAAACTCTTTAATAAGATTCTTTTTAAAAAGTTTAACCTGAGGACTATTTGCCATAAGCGTCAACAGATATGAGGCTTGATCTTCATTAAGTCTAACTGTATCCCACTTGAATCTACCATTTTCTGTTTTTTCCCATTTGGGGGTTGAACCCCCAAACTCCAAGATGTCTTTTTCATTTTCTCGAATAAGCTCTTTTACCGAATAGTCTGCATTTCCGCTAAACTTAACCATTGTATCAACAGTTACAAAAGCCTCATCATTTTCTATAGTTACGATTTCGAAATTATCGTTTGAATTATTCATGTTTTCTCCTTGTTATGCGGTTAAGTAGGATTAAGATTTCTTTTTATAGTGGTTGGTCGATCGAGACTCGAACTCGAAATAACCCTCTTATGAGGAGGGGGGCTTAACCATTTGCCTATCGACCATTTAACATAAGTAAGTTTTGAAGATTAGGTATTATATAATATCTCATATATAAAGGAGATTAGATGATACCAAGTTTAGATGCTGTAAATGTAGATCTTTTGAGAGAAAAGATGATACATAAAGCAAAGATTCACAAACGCTTTAAGAATACGCCAAAATTAGAAGATTTTATACTTGGATACCCTGTACTATTGTCTAGCGATGGTTTGTACATTGGAGGGCTATTTGGAGCCCCTAGTGGATCATTCTTTCTAACAGAGATACTTACCGACAAAGACTTTGACATATCTGAACCAGATGTCTGTATATCTTTCCTGTCATCAACAAGTGGAGAGAAAATACAGAAAGCTAGATTCAGAGATGATATACTTAAGCCTGTTAAGAAGATCCTTAAAAATAGAGATATCTCAGATATAAACTTTGCAAAACGATTAGTTCTTGCTAAATTTTTAAATGAGCTAGATGGGTTACTTGAGTACCTTGATAGTATAAAGTCATATACTGCATTTGATATATCAAGATACTTTGCAATTAATGCTACTTCTTCTTAGGATAGAGGTCAGCCCTGTCTTCAAGAACCATAACAAATCCAAGTCTTGTTTTCTTTACAGACTTGTACAACTTTGCTTTTCCTCCAAAGTACTTATTGATAAATTCTTTTTCTGACAGTACTCTGTTTCCAGTAAGGTATACCTTCTTATTTGCTACTCTTTTAATAGTACTTTGAAGAGGTTCATTGATAATCATTGTTTTAATGTCTGCATTCATTTTTTATCCTTTTCTAATTTTTATAATGTCTTTATTTGTCATTGCTTTTACCACTTTTTTAAGTGAATCATCATCATACACCTTGTTAACGTACTTTGCCATAACATATGTCAAGTACTCTGTACCAAAGTGCATTACTGCCTCACTGTATAATGAATTGTTAACAGTACAGTAAAAAATTGTTCCTGTTTTGATATTCTCAAGATATGGAACCAAAACCACTGTCTTTTTTATGTTCTCATGTTCCATACATCCATTACTGCATGGAACTATTTTTGCTACTGTTGAACCTGAACTGATTGAATCTGGTTCTCCTTCTACAAAATGTATATCATGTACTCCAATTTTTCCTGACTCTGCAAGTGATGGAAGTCTCCATTTTGGATGAGATCTGATATACGACAGTACTTCATCGTATGTCATTTTCTTTTCAAGCTTTTTGAAGATCACTTTCTCTTCCTTTTGTCAATATATTTCATCGCAATGTGTTTTGACACATTACATAGAACATATTTTCCAGCACTATCAACAACGTGATATAATCCTGTTGACTTACTTTGTTCGATTCTCATGACTTTTCCTCCATTCTAAATTGTTGGTGCATCAAAGATGCTATTTTCTACTGTATTCGACACAATGTATTTGTCTGCTACATCGCTATACACGAGTGGTAAACAATTAATTATGTCTTTAACGATTCCGTCATATGTTGCATTTTCCAATCTTTCTGTAGCTAAGTCATAGTCAATATCTCCTTCTTCTGAGTCAACTGGTTCAAAATCTACAACAGGCCATTCAAATAGGTTCTTGCTATCCATTCCATCATAGATTATTCCATGTTTAAGTTTTCCGTTCTCAACGATACCAGCAGCAAAATATGTTGCTACACCAAGACCATTTGCCTCGTCGTATTCAACCTTATATCTCAACAAAATAATACCTCCTTTTATGATTGTATGTGTTATAGCGATTACAGAACAAGTATCGTGCTTGACTTGTTTTGACAATATTTATGGTGCCAAAATAAAGGGGAAAATGCACCATAGTGCATAATATATCTTATTTACACAATACTTGCTCTGTAATCGCTACTCGTGCAGCGATATATCAAATGAGTAGCTACATACATATTTTCCTATGCAAAAATCAATGTTATTAATAGGTGTACCACTCGCTATGTCTGCTAACATTAAGACTGCAACCTGTTTAGCAACATTTTTTCCATCATGTAGATCTACAAAATTTTCATTTATAAGGCTTTTTACAGATATAGAAGCCTTTAGTGTATAGTTAAAGTTCATTACACATCCTGCTTATATGCTTTACCAGTCCACTTAAGTACTCTAACCACAGCGTTATCGCCATGATTAGATAAGCAACAGATCTCATTGTATGCTCTTTTTGGTGATGTAAATTTTTTTGGATCAACATCTTCTTTAAGCTTGAACCAGTCAGTACTATACCACACAATAAAATTGTGTCCATCGAAGTAAATGTCATTTTTATTCATCGCTTTTCTCCAAGAAATAATTCTGTTGCTTTCCTTCTTCTATTAACTAGACCTTTTAGTTTCTTTTTTTTACCATTAACTGTAACATACACATATTTATTCATAACTTTCCTAGTAAGATTAAGATCAATTGGGTTGCTTGTTATTGCTCCATTGATCCATGAGTTACCAGCATTATAAGTTAGGTCAACTAATGCATACATTTGCCCCCATGTTGAAGAGTGTTTTGAAGCAATATTGAATGCATCGTCAACTCTCTCTTCAAATCTTGTAATAGCTTCATCAGTTGTAATTACTTCATCTTTGTTTTTAGCTTTCGTACCATATCCATTTGTCCATTGTTTATAGTCCCAGTACGCAACTGGCTCAAAATGTTCAAATGACAATATGAACGCATGCACTGGAGATGGTGGTATGTATCCTGTTGGCAACTCTATGTCCTTGCTTAGACCAATACTATAAGTGTTTCCATCGTAGTCAGAATACCTGTATATTACTTCATCTTCGCTATCTTTTACTTCAAGTATAGAAGATCCAAATTGGTAGTATCTATTTGCTATCTCACTAATAGAGTCTGCAACAATAATATATTCACGCTTTTGTTCTTTTTTTAATGAGCTAACTGAAAAAATTATTGCTGCAGCAGTGCCTGCTATAAGTAATGATGAATAAATAGCGAGCTCTTTACTACTTAGTCTAAACGACAAGTTGAAAGAGTGCTTATTGTTAATCATTTCGAATCCTGTTCTTCTCTATTGTGTAACCCTCGCTCTCTTACAACTTTGCATACAACAGCATGTGATACTCCAAGTTTTTTTGCGATCTCTTGGTTTTGGTACAATTTTCTTCCAAACTCGTTTTTCTTTAAAAACTCTGTCTCAATGAGATTATCTCTCATTTCTAAGTACTCTTTTTTAAAGTTTTTTAAGTTTTCTTTCTCAATATTAATCTTGATTTTTGTTGATTCAATATCGTTTTTGATGTCTGTTAATGTTCTGTTATTCATGTGTTCTACTCCTTGCTAAGAAATCATTATTAATGCCTTATATGCATCATTGAATGTTTCAAAATTGCCTATATCACTATAGAAAAATAGGCACTTTCTAATTTTAATAGTATACCAATTTTCTTGTTTAACTATTTTAAACTTTGGGAAAATCATCTTTTTTTCCTTAGAAATTCTTCAATATCTTCTATTGCATATACAAAGTCAGTATCGCGCATATAAGCATGATACATATCATCTGCATCAGTATGCTTTACTCCCTCTATATCTATGTAGTAGTCTCTTCCGTTGATCTTCTTATATAGTTTCTTAAACCTTTTTGCTTCGCTACCTTTTGCAATCATCACAACATAGAGAACCAGTGCGACAATAAACACTAAAAAATAAGTCATTTTTTCTCCTTTTTATTTAATTAATTTCATCTCATACACATAGTATTTTGTTCCATCTATTGTAACAAGTGGATAGTTATCGTCTGCAACAATAGTCTTTGCACATCTAACAAGATTAGATGTTTCCTGATGGTCTAGTAACCTGTCATCAAATGATGACACTAATACAATATCGTCAATACTCGTGTTTGTATGTTCAAGTAATTCATTTAACGTCATAAAAACTCCTTTTTCAACTCTGCAAGTTTATACAGTTCATATCTCATACCATCTTCTGTTTCAAGTATTGATGTATTCTTATCATATGAGACATGCTCTGAATCTTTTATGATTCCTTTTATAGTTTCCTCATCAAACACATCACCAGAAGATGTTAAGACACCAACTATTGTACTATTGTGTTCCTCTATATACAAAAGTATTTTGTTTTTGTCGCAACAAACTTTAATCATCACTCCTACCTCTTAAGTTCTTTTATTTTCTCTCTAATAGCATCGATAGCATTGTTATCCCTTTCTGCTCTAGGAAGCTTTTTAAGGGCTTTTAGCCTTCTTCTTAGCTCTGCTATCTCTTTTGCTGCTTCGTCGCTTTTTGGTGCTATTCCGTGCCTCCTATTGAACTCTTCTTTTTTCTTAATGTAGTCATACTCATTAGGCTTACTGTGAAAGTGTTCAGATTCCAAAATTCCATTAATCATAAACATCTTTTTCATCAAATCATTCATCTTCTTTCCTTATAATCAAATCTTTTGACACTATAGTCAAGATTGATTTTTTTTTGCATTGTAATCAAAATTTATTTGTGTTGCACCTGTTACACTTAAGTATGATCTGCACTCATGAGTGTATGTGCACCAATTATCGACCAACATAACGTCAACAATATATAGTTGTCCTGGCTTTAACTCTATTCCAAACTTTTTTGTATCAAACTCTAGCACATCTTCTACAGATGTTTTACTGTGAAACTTTTTAACGAGCTCATATTGCTCATCATTAATTCCATATGTATCAAGAATACAAATATTATTTGCAATGTCAATAGCGATTAATACCTTCATTGTTTCTCCTTTAATTTATCTGAACCAGTGAGCGTTGATATGTCTCTTAGATATCTATACACAAGTATAGTATCCAGAACAGAGCTAATGCTATAAGCACTAATTTTAGTACTGAGCATACTAACTCACAATCTAAATCATCATTTCCAAATGGGTCCATGGTTATCTCCTTGTTGTATATTTGAACCAGTGAGTACTAACTTACCTATTCCTCCCAATACAAAGTGCATCAGCTCAAGGATGGTAGGTACGATAAGCGGTTTTTGGTGCTAGGAGCGAAGCGACGAAGCAGCAAAAAGCACTGCATCGTGCCTGGTATCCTTGATGGGATGTGCTTTGTGATGGAAATGAAAATGAAACTCCCTCACGGCGTAGCCGTGTCGTGTTGACATAATCTCCTACTATTGACTGGTTCACGCTAATCAATGTCAACTTCTATGTTGTTATAGAAATCAATGACAATATCTTCATCAGCCTTAACAATTGAGAAGAAATGTTTTGCGATTGCAAGAATATGATCTCTATCTGTTATTCGTCTTCCATGATGTTCGCATTTTCCAATAAAGTCTGAAACTATCAGATCCTTAGAATAGTCAAGCACAGCAGATATTGGTCCGCTTGCAACTTCATTCTCAACAGTATACACTTTTCTTGAAAACGTATATTGCTTTTTAATACCTATACTGTACTGTTTTTCATTTGGATTTTTATATCTTTTAGCCATTATGCATGCACCTTTTTCTTTAGATCATTAAGTTCCTTTGACAATTTAAGTACTATATTGACAAGTTCATCTTTTGATAGTGACTCAACCTGAAAAACATTCTTACTCTTCTCAATATCAACAATTTTCACCTCCCCAGTATCTTCATCAATTACCTCTTTTTGCTCAGTAGGATCGTATTGAGATTCGTTTTCATCAATTGACTCAATTGCAATAAACTCATTAAGCTGTTTCAATGCCCCATAAAACGTTCCAGTAGCTTTATTGATCCATTCATACTGATCAGGTCTAATTGTCATTCCGTATTCAAATGCTTGCATTACTTTATCGAAGTCTGAAGCATATCCGTTTTTATTCAATACTTTAAAAAACTTTGTAATTGTTCTAATTGACCTTTCACTTTGACCATACCTTGCTGCTGCATTTGCGTATGTTATTCCAGCAACTGAACGTTTATATTTGTATGCTTGAATTTGTTTTTGAACCTTTGTTTTATCTCTGCCCATGTGAATGCTCCTAACGTATTCTTCTAGTCCAGTAGTACTATACTCATTCTTTAACTCAATAATTGGCATAGACATGCCAAGCTCAATTGCAGCACGCTGTCTGTGTCTTCCATCTATTATTTTATTATGATATAATACTACTGGAGTATGAATTAATCCAGTTAACTTAATATCTTCAAGCAGTGCTTCATAGTCATTACGAGACATAGTCGGTTCAACACTGCTTGCATCATGATGTGCAAACTTTATCTTACTAACATCCACGTGTTTTCTTCTCAAGTTCCTAATTTCGCTTAAGATTTCAGAAACTTCATTTTCTTTTAAAATTGTCATCTAAGACTCCTTTTTGTGGTTTTTATACATAAATTATAACATATCAAACCTTAAAGTTTTGCCGTACTGTTGCCGCAAAAGGGCAAACTTGCCGTTTTTTGATCGGAAGGTACACTCAAACGGCAAACTTGCCGTTTTGTGCTAGTGGCAACTATACAATCAAGAGTGCTACTACATACTAATACTATATAAGGAAACTCATTTTATTTTTTTTTACATAAGTTTTTCTTATAGTTAAATATAACATAGCATTGGGGAACCAGTCAAGGATAGGTTTCTTCCAAACACTACACGCTTCGCGTGGTAGGATATCTCTCGTTTAACAAATGTTTCTATACCAATGTACCTACACTTCCAAGGATACCATCCACTTTGTTTTTCTCGTCGCTCCGCTCCTCTAAAAAAAAGTGAACGCCATCCTTGAGTGCAGGCACATTGACCTAGACGTGGAAAGGAGATTTAGTTAATACTCCTTTTCAGATATGATCTCTCTAATGTACAATCTGTCATTGTAGTTCTCTAGTGCCTCAAACACGCCAGCTTTGTATTCTACTGATACAAGTTTTTTATTCAATTTGTCAAGCTTAATAGCCGCTCTATGAATTTCGTAAATGTCATCTTTGAGATGAGTCTTTACTTCAATTTCCTTATAACCTAACTCATTGTCTCCTAGTTTTGCGATTTCTTTCTCAATTAGCATTTGTACTGTTTTCATTTGTTTTCTCCTTGTATTTGATTAAGTTAACTACTCTCACTGGTTCTCTACTAACTAGAACCAAGTAGCACCTCATTTAATGCGTCTAGCATGCGATTCTAGCCACTTTCTACCTGTTAGGTATGTCATTGTATACATAAGCACTAAAAAGTGCTTATTTTAGTCTCTCATCCAATCAATGAATGTTGTTTTTCCAGTATAACATCTGCCTTTCTTTATGTACATAAAATTTGTTTCAGCATTTCCAGCCTTTAACTCCTTTATTGATGTACTTAGTCTCTTTTCAAAAGACAATATTTCATAGGCTCTTCTAGCCAATGTAGGATTGTCCTTAAAGATACCATCTCTACCAACATATTCTTCTGGGTGAGCTATAACGATAATAGTATTATTGTTTTGTTCAGAAACTTTTTCAAGAAGTGTTACTATGCTGTGCTGAAGCTCAACTCTTGTCAATCTGAACTCTTTCTCCTTCTGCATGTTTCTGAACTCTAGCTGCTCCCACATTCTTTCATAGGTGTCAATAACAATAACACGATTTTTTATATCGTCTATTTCTCCATTTATAAAGTATGGAACATACTCACCATCAAACATATCAACATCATTGCTTGTGTCAATGACAGTATCAGAATGATCATAATTAAACCATATTGGCTTAATTCCGTCCTGTTTTAGTGCTTTAAGCACACTGGTCGTTTTTCCACTTCCTGGAAGCCCAAGAACCAAAGTTACCTTATTTTCAGGAAATACTTCGGCTAAACGCTTCACAGGAGAAAGAACTAATCTATCTTTATCCATAAGTGTCATTTATCCTCGGTATAATTATAATTTTAGTGATTAGCTTGTTGAAAGATTACCAGTCATTCATAGCTGTTACAACCACCAAGAAAGAGGACAGCTACAGGAAGACTGGTAAACCTTTGTTATCCTCTTTGTTGGAAGTTGATTTTAATGTTTTTTTATAAAAAACATTATATCAAAAATTTACTTATTTGTCAAGAGCCAAGCACTAAAAAGTGCTTATTTTAATGTGTAGAACAATTCATGTTGTAAGCTAATTGATATATTTTTTAAATATTGTAATAAATGATATGTTTTATTACTTTTTAATAACTGTCAAATACAATCAAAAGATTGCATTTTTCTTCAATCATTAGTTTTTTAATATCATAGAGCTCATGTATTGTAGCTATAGATTCTATTGTAAGAACAATCTCTCTTTTGCCAAAAGAAATACGAGAATGTCTTGGATTAATTTTGTTAAGTCCATTGATGCAATTTTTTGATAGCTCTGAAAACTCAATACTAATAACATTTGAAACTTCATAATCTATCATTATTTATTCCTTTTAAGAAATATAGTGCTCAGAGCACTAAGTGCTCTGTGTAGGTCTGTGTAGACATGTGAACAAATTGTTACACTGAATCTGTTTACGTCATAGTGAGTGACTACTATATCAATCTCTAATGCCTCTGCCTGTACCTTAATTGTTTCTAATTCTAACTGCGTCATAACATTCTCCTGTTTTAGAATATGAGCTAAGCTCAAGAGAGTACCCCTAAGGATACTCGATGAACCTACACATCTTCTACATAGATATTTATTTTTTTCTCCTCTTATACTTCTGGTTCACTGCACTTCTGCAACGTTCTTGGCTAATTTCAAGGATACTGCTTAGAACGCCAAATAAGAGCTTTGGTCTTAGACCCTTAGGTAGGTGTCTCAGGACTCCATTTAAGCTCTTATTGTCGAACCTCGTGATTGTATCGACTATTATTTTATGCATAGCTACTTCTGCTTTGCAATAATCATCAGGTATTCTAAAATCCATTGCTTTCTCCTTGTATTGAATTTATATGAACCTATACCAAAGGATATAGAAAATATAGGCTCATATAAGCTCAATGCAGAGAGGGAATTATCCCCTCTTAGTTGCTTTGTATTTCTTTTTAAGATCTTCAATTGTATCTTTGATTGGATGAGTATCGTAATCTTTTTCTACAATTTCTTTGGATCTCATCTCAAAAATAGAAATTCTCATTAAAGACAGATTTTTCTTCTCATCCTCGGTGAACTCTTCTGATCGCTTAATATTTTCAAGTGACTCAAGCATGTTAGAGAATGCATCATCTAACTCTTCACTATTGATCAACTCAAGTGCATGAGCCATACGCTCTAACATCATGTTCATAAGTTGAAGAGTATTTGTTGTAACTCTCAATACTTCTCTGGTAGCAAATAATGCTTCCGCTCCAGTATCTAATGCTACTCCTTTTAAATCGCTTGGTGTATTGATTATGTCTCTACTTAATATTGCCATTTTCGACTCCTATTTATAAGTTTATATAGACACACCACAAAGGATTAAAAGATGTGTCCATATAAACTTATCTGAACCAATGAGTAGTATTACTATTGGATAGACTCACTCACTCATTGGTTCACTGTACCACTAGAATATTACGTTGTCTAGTGCGTTGTCTGGTAGAGGTTTCTCTCCATTTATGCGTTTCTTGATCTCGACGATCAACTCTGGCTCGAGATCAAGTAGAATATTGCTACTAATTGACATCACCTTTCTCAATCCTTGCTCAAGCACCATCACCTCTAATGTGTTAACGCTTTGCTTGAGGTTGGCCATGAACAGGAAGTTCTTATACTCTTTCTCATTGAGCTTATCCAGTTCATCGTCCATATGGATTGTCTTTATAACAGCCAAATGACCATCTACGATATGTAGAGAGCTTTGGTAAAGCTTCTTTGCCAGTGCTAAGGCCTTGGCAAGCTTAAGCTCAACAAGCTCTTCTCTAATATCAGGATACTTTTTAGTCAAAGTCTTTTTTACCTCATCAAGCATATCAGCCTTTGGTTTGAGGCCAATACTCAGATTATTAATCTCAGCAATTTGCTCTGGAGATAACTTCTCTGTAACTAAGCTGATTAATTCAATATCTGTCATTTTACTGTATTTCATTTCGAACTCCTAAAGGAAAATTGACATATAAATATGCCTATCAGAGTGCACAAATATGCACTCAAATAGAGATATTATCTCTTTATACGACTCTCTAGTAGCGAGATGGCAGACATCGTTATAAACTCTGCCTCCTCTGACAACAGTAGAGGTACGCCATTGAACGAGTAGAATACTCTATCGATTCCAGACATCAAGTCCAGCATCATATCGTTTAAAGATTCTCTAGGATAGAGATCCAAGAGTAAGCGAACCGTATCATCTAGAACTGGTTCATAGACATTAGGATTATCATGCCATTCGAATTCATCAACATCTTCTTCGTAGAAGTTGTTGCTAATGTCGAATTCTGCTTGAATGGATTTATCAAATTTCTCAAACTCTAATCTATCGTAATAGATCTCTTCTTCCAAGTCTATTCTGCTACTAGCAACTGACTCGAGGATCTCTAATGCATCGAGAATTGGCTTTGCAGGCTTTGCGGCTCTGTAAAGATTATTAATAGAATTTATTGTGGCTATAATTTGAGATACAGTAAGATTTTCGTAAGTCATGATATTGTCCTTTGTAAGATTATGAGAATGTGGTTAAAGAAGCGTGCTAAACCAGTCAAATACACGAATGTATCTCAATTGTTGAGCACTACTCTAAAGAGTAGCGTCACAATATTCTTGAGCTTGATAACTCAAGATATCAATTGCTTCATAAGGATCAAGGTCTTTATCAAGTTTAGTAGCATCCGACATATAATCCTCGATACAATTTGAATACATTTCTGATGCTGTAAACTGGACATTATTAATGTTGTTTTGAGTCTCTCCACAACCAACTAGAACCAATCCAAGTAAAACTATTAGTAAATATTTCATCTTATCTATCTCCTTCTAAGAATTTTTTAAAGCAGTCGAAGAAGTCTGCCTTTGACATTTCTACAACAGTATCTCTATTTTGCGCAGAGAAACACACCTTTCCTATAGGCAACTTGATAATTGTCACAATGTAACCATACTTCTTGGATACAAATCTATCTCCAACATCAATCAACTTCTTCATAACATACTCCTTTACTTGGTTCAAAAGTTAATCAGTAGACTCCTAAGAGCCTACAAATTAGCCTTAGCTAATAATGGCATCACTGCCACACGATGGACAATGATGTCCATCTCTGCGTGTGACTGTTCATCCACAGTCGTTACAAGTACCAATAGGCGTAGAGTTGAACTCCACAACCTCACGCTTAAGACGATTCTCCATTGCCTGAACCCAGGTGAAGAAACGACGACTATCGCCATCTTCTTTAGCACGCTGAATCTCTTCAACTATGTCGTCAGTAGATGCGTTGATTCGCTCAACGAGCTCATCAATATCTCCACCATTGTAGAGATCAATGATCTCATCTTCGCACAAGATCATCTCAGCGAGTGAGTGATCCTCGTCAACAAGAATCTCATTAAGAAGGTCGGTTGTAATTTCAATTTTAGTTGTTTTCATAGTTAATCCTTTTGAGAAAAAAAATTGAGCATAAAACTCATCAGAACAAATCAGATTTAGATTGGCTCAAATTAGTTTTATTGTTTTATATTGATACATTAGTTAAGCAGTCTAGCTTAGCCTCAGAGCTCAAAACTATGCCTTTCCTATACCATGGCATAGGTAAGCAGTTAAAAGCTCTTATTTTTTAAACAATTGTTTTTAAAGAAAGTCAATCATTGTGCATCACTGGTTCAAAATACCTACGATATATTTTCGTCTACCTGCATTTTCAACCTCAAATAAAGATGTTGCAAAATCAGAAAAGTTATTTTTTATAAAATACTCTGATAAAAATAATGGATCGGATGGCTTAAATTTGTTTATCTTGTTTGCGTTATCAATCAAGAACTCTTTAAACTCCCCAAACAGTAATCTTATATTGCCATTCTCTTTTATTTTATCTCTAACAATATTCACCATTGTTGCCTGTAATGCTGCATCTTTTGGCTTCACTTTTTTCTCCTCTTTAATTTCAGTTGAATATTTAATCTCTGAGTTAGAGATTGATGAGCTTTGTGTAAATATTGCTGTGCTTGATTCAAGAATACCCAAACTATCTTTTGTTGGTGTTATCTTAAACTCATTGTCAATATCAGAAGACTCAACAAGAACTTTGAATGTTGCATCACCAGAGACTGCTGATGCTCCTCTGATATCGTTATCTTTAGACTTGCCAACATGAGCAATAAATACAATTAAAATGTTATACCTTTGAGCATAGCTTCTGCACTTCTTCATCAAAGCCTTTACAAGATGATTGTCGTTTTCATCTTCTATAACCTGATGCCAAGTGTCAACAACAATACAAAACGAAGCATCAACCAAATCACCTTTAATCTCAACTTCTTCTTGAAGTTCTTCATCGAACTCATACTTAACATCTTCTTTTGCCAACTTGATTGTTTCAAGTATTCTATTGAGATACTCTACTGGTTCAACATCAGCCAACAAAGTATTCATGTACTTGAAGTTATCAAATTTAGATAATTCAGTAAATGTTGTTTTTGCTTGTGCTATACTTTTACTGTCGCAATCAACGTAATACTTTCTATCGAAAGACATTGATTTGACAGTGTCTAATACAATGGTTGTTTTTCTACTAGCAGGTTTTCCAAACACAAAACCAACTCCATTGTAAGGCAGTACCTTATTATCTGATGCATTGTCTGGTTCAATCTCTCCGAACTTATTCCAGAATGCATCATCCAAGAATAGCTCTTCTTTGTAGTTTTTCATCATTAACTCTTTTCCGAAAATATAATACACTACAAGTATACAATAGTTCTTGTAATATTATGTTAAAAAAATATAAGAACTATTATTTTCTTTATTATTCTTGTATTATTCCTGAGTTTAGAACAGGAACAATTGGACACAAGAACAATAATATGCCATATTCTCGCAGAACAACAAGAACAATAGGAAATGACCGAGATTGTGGGATTTGAAAAACAGGAACAATGCAGGAACAATGCAAGAAACAAGAACTATTCCTATTGTTCCTATAGTTCTGCAGATATATACAAAACAATGCAGATATATACAAAATAATAAGGAAATACTGTATGGTCTCATTATACACAGTGTAAGACCACACTTTACACACAAAAACTCTTCCAAACACCACAATCAATGAATTTAAAGCAGATTTCATTTTCGCCTTATATAGAAAAGAATAAAGACTTTCATAGAACAACACATTCAACTGGTTCACAATCTCATATCATGCCTCTTATATCATGCCATTATCGCTTAATAAACAAAAAAAAGCCGTCTGCAAGACAACAATTATAAAAAAGAGCTATGCTCTTTCAGTTTTAAGAAAAAAAAGAAGACACTCACAAGGAGTGCCTATCTTTGTTTATTGCACATCTTTTGGAGTCTTGAGTAATCTCCTTTGAAGATGTCTGTACAAAACCATTCTTTGTGATTACCAACATATCTATCCTTCTCAATAAGTGGCTTTCCAGTATAAGTAAACTTACTGTAGCGTCTAACAATTTTTTGCTCTACAGATACAGCAGTATCAATATCAAGCTCTTTAGACCAGTATAATATTTTTGCAATATTCATAACATCTTTTCCATAGCGAGAACGAAGTCCTCTTGATGTAACTCCAATCTTATACACTCCATTAAGCTCTATGTAGTATATATTGAATTTTACATTTCTATGCTCCTCTGAGAGCTTTGATGTAATCATCTTTATTTCAGCACAAGTTGTACACCCAGACCTTCCAGTAAGGTGACCATTTGGAGTCTGCTTGAACCAAACTCTATGTTTTTTACAATAAATATCAACCTTGTCACAAGTTCTAGTATACTTAACAGCAGAGTAATCATATTTGTCTCCATGCACTTCAAAAAAACGCTTAACTACGTCGTCCTGTGAGTTTCTGTTTGCGATACCCATATCTCTGTCTACACACTTCCTGCATCTGGTTCTTCTGACTCCAGTATGTTCAGTCATATTTACTAAGAACTCACCATGCTCAGGGCATATTACTATACCTTTTTTTGACATTCCCTCAAAGACGAACTTTGAATAATCATAATATCCGTTATGAAGTCTTTTTGCGTCAGATAAAGCCTTGTCCTTTCGTTTTTTGATGTTCTGCCTTTTTGTGTAAATCTTTTTACATTTTGGACAATGAGTTCTTATTTTTTCATCTTTTGACAAATGAGCTCTCATTGAGACAAGAAAATCACCATGTAGTCTACACGTAACATGTGATTTATCTGACGATGACAAATATACAAAGTTGTCATATTTGTATCTGTTGCCGTGAATTGACTTAATTTTGTCGTCAAGCACGTCAAACGCTTTTTGTGCATTCTTTTTTGCATTTTTATGTAGCTTCATTACGTTCTCCTTGTAAAAAAAAGTATAACTTATGTAGCCTTTAGGCTACATAATGTTTGATGTTTCCACAACATCAAGTTCTCGATTTGGCAACTCGAAATCAGCCTTGATTCCTGTTTGCTCTTCGATATACTTGATTTGCTCTTTGAACCAACTGTCCAAATCTTTCAATGCATCCCAAACCATACTAACAATGATTGGTTTGAGCGATGGACGCACATAATAGCAATCAAGCGTAGTCTTAACATGAATGCCTTTGTCATGAAGCTGACGCTGAATCTTTCTAAGTACATAACTGTCACAGCTATGTACCATTCTTGCATAGAGACCACTTACTTTTGGACTACCTTCGAGTCCTTGAGTAAAGGGCATAATCGCATGAACAGAGAGATTTGAGAGCTCTAAGCTAACTCTACAGTTTCGCATATACGGTTCCCAAATAACTTTCATACCATCACGCTGAATCATCTCAACGTATGGAACACCTGCTTTAGCAAGCTTAATGCCGTACTCTGCGATAAGTCTGATATAGTCGAACCGCTCACCATACACCTCATCTTTACACTCAACAAGTTCATCTGTTACTCTAGCGCCATGTGTGGCACCTACAAACTTGGTTTTACTTTCTTTGCGAGAGATACCAAAGAAGTCCGCAACAAGCTGGTGAGTGTCAATCTTATCGCCTCCTAATAAGTTGGCAACACGCATATACTTTTCGTCTCCAAATTGGTAGGCAGTCATGATTGCCCCAGAGTTTGTTAGGTCAGCCATGATGTAGCTTGATGATACACCTCCCTCATTGTATATGATATTATTAACAATATCACATATCCAGAGAGCCTCACCAAACTCCTTTGATGTCATATTCCACTTAACTTTTCGTCCAGTTTGAAATACAACATTAAGCCGTCTAGCTTTCTCTATAGCCTTGGAAGAACGCTCGAACAGCTTTCTCCAAGACTTAACCTTAAATTCTTCCTTGATGAATTCTTTGGCAAGTTTAACGTCTTCTTTAGTTACTACATAAGTGTAGTCAGACTCGATGAGGAACTTTTCGAAACTATCTCCGTACTGTTTTGCAAATCCAATTGAAACAGCAGGATAGTCTCTTCCAGACCCATCAAGTTTACGGATGTTTGAATAGCGGAACCCAGCGTGGGCAATGGTAACACTGGCGAAACTCTCTAATTCTTTGAGATACTTGGATGGAGAATATTTGACATTCCCTACGTTCTCACTGAATTTCATGTTAGCATAGGTATACACTAAGTCATGGTCAATTGCTCTAACCATGAACTCTTGTCGAGATAGCATGTTGAGATGCTTCTCTCGAATGACACATTCAATTTGCTTTTTGCTCCCTTTCATGACGTACGTTGCGTCATATTTCTCAGGAAGGCGAGCATACTCTGGTTCTACATACTCCTCATCTGAGGCATTTGAGAAATACTTGGTCTCACGGGTACACAAGTTCCCATTCTCATCAAAGTACTTGACAACCTTGGTAGACCAAGGGATGCAGTTCTCAATGATAGTTCCTGCAACAGCGATGAGAGACTTCTTGAACATGAAACTTCCATCATTAATCTCTTTGTATTGAGGTTGGTAAAGTAGCTTGTCAACAACTTTACCTATTAGTTCATCTATAAGAGGGTGATCCTCAACCAATCGGTTAGAATCAACCATTACATCAGTAATATTAATGATTGAAGCAATTTGACTAACGTAATCGGTCATAGAGATTGGGAAGTTGTAAGAACTTAACAACTCAACGATTTGGTTATAGTTGAGTACAGCGTTTGTATTGTTAGTTTTTATTTCAGTTGTTTTCATGATTAATCCTTTGTGGTTAAAGCATCTCTAGCCATGAAACTAGAGACTCGAATGTTTTGTATAGCAGTTTAAACCTGTGGAACATACCGAAATATGCTCCATCAGTCCAAACTATGAACCAATGAGCTTACACACTCACTGGTTCAAATATGCCTAGAAGATGCCATCGAGAGCGTCATCTTCTAACGGCTTGATGCCGTTGATGCGACGCTTGAGTTCAATAATGAACTCAGACGGCACATCTCTGAGAATATTCTCACTAATCTCAAGCAGTTTTCTCAAACCGCTTTCTAGGAACATTACCTCAAGTGGCTTTGGCTCTTGTGACAATGATGCCAAGAACTTGAAATTATCGGAATCAAGCTTCTCATCAGATTTTAGGAACTTGATTAGACCCAAGTTGCCATCAACGAATCGAAGAGATGAACCATATTCACGTTTGGCCAATGCCAAAGCGTTTGCTAGTTTCTCCTCGATTAAGTCCTCTCGGACATTAGAAAACTTTGACACGAGAGCAGATTTTAGTTCTGCTAATGCGTCTAACGCAGGCTTTAAGCCAATGCTCATGTTCTGAATCTCTTGACGTTGCTCTTTGGTAAGAAGGTTAAACAACTCTTGAACCAACTCAGCGTCTGTTAGAATAGAGTAATCAATTGCTGTAGTAGAAATTGAAGTAGTTTGTGTAGTGTTTCCGAAAGTAATTTGTGCCATAGTTAATCCTTTGTATTAATTGTATCAAGATCACTGGATCTCGAAATCTACTCCACAATGACAGAGAGTAGACGAAGGTTAGCTCAAAGATGAGCAACAGCAGGTTGATACCAATACTACCAGTATCAAAAAGATTGAAGGTTAGTTCAATGTTAAATTTGAAAAGGTAATATTGATTTAGGAAAATTTAGGTCGAAATCAAAAGTCGAACTTACATTATATATTGAAGGTAAGTTTTGGATTTGACAAATTTTGTTCACGACTTAAACCAGAAAGCCCGAAACTGTGGGATTTGAACGGCATCTACTATGCACTGGTTCAAGAAACCCAATAGTACAGGTATAAAGAAAGTTGAGTCTGTAGCACTAAACAATATTTAGTCTGCAGTACATAAGGCAAGCAGTGTGTTAGGTGACATGTTGAGCAAGACTATCCAGAACCAACTAGACAGATGTGCACGTGTGTGACGTGTACTGTGTTGTATATACTGTGTGGTATGGTGTGTATTTGTGTGTAGTGCATTGGTTCTGGTTTGTTTGTGGGAGTTTGAATGCGACTCCCCTTGACCCATTATCGGTTTAGTGATATGACTGTGATGTTGCAGTGATGTTATAAAAAAAGAAGGGGAAGAGGCCTAAGCCTCTCCCTCTTTCTTGAGCGCAACGATTCCACAATCGTCAAGCATACTTTTCGCAATCTTGTACGTATCTGATTGCTTGAAGTCTGATTTGACTTCTGTAGAACTTTCTATGAAAATTGATATTCTCATTGCCTTGAGGTGGAGATTGTCTCTGGAGTCGTTACTGTCGAACTGTTTGATAGCTTCAAGCATTTCATCGAACAAGTCCTGTATCTGAGACTGAGCTGTGCCGAACAACAACTTGTCGAAGCTGTCAACTAACTTATTCAACAGTATTGCTGTGCCAGTAACAACGTCTAAAGACGCTCCTAATGCATCAAGAGTTTTGCCTCCAAGCTTGAGAGAAGCGGTCTTAAGGTCTTTTTTACTTTCGATTGTAGTTGGTTGGAAGTTAAGCATGTTTTATCCTTTGAATTAGTTTTTGCACCGCATGCTAACGATGCACTATTACAGGTATTAATGGCAGTAGCGCGACGAAGGAGTGCTAATGACTATGTGATGTAAAAAGAAAAATAAGAAAGAGGCTTAAAACCTCTCTCTTAAGTAGCGTTTGAATTCAGGAAGGACTTGAACGTTGGTTCTTAATCCTCCATTACTCCACATGTCCTTGTATTTTGTTATCTTGATTCCTGTCTGCATTGCTTTATTTAGACCGCTAGGGTCGATCTCTAGTAACATATCGAATGCGATACGTTGGTTGCTATTAATTTGTTCTCTGATTGTTCTGATTACATTTGTCATGATAAATCCTTTTGTAGTAGTTTGCACTACTACTGGTATTTGTAGTATGATCCTTTGTTGTAGTATGGCTTGACACATGGTTGTTGTTGCTTGTCGCATAGGAGTACGTATCGTATTTGGAACCAGTAGTGCATTTGCTTGCGTACTGCTTGAGATCTTCTGCGCTTGTTGCACTGTGCACCTATGATAGACACATTGAGTACTGTATGTTTCGTAGTGTATGCATATATGGGGGGGTATGCTTGCAGGATTTTTGGAATCTATTTAGCTATTTGTATTTATGCCCCCCCGGGGTGCATTAGATGTCACTATAGGTATATACTTCGGCTTCGTTGGTATCACCATTCAGTCATCATTCAAACCAGTCATCATTCAAATAAGCATATACTTAGCCACTAAGCTTCGGCTTCGTTTAGCATCGAGTATATACTCAATGTGGAAGGTATTGACTTCGAGAAGAGATATACTTTAAGTGTTTTAGAGTGTTCGAGTTCGAGTAGAGCATGTTAAAATTAGTGCAATACTAAACCAACCTAAACTAACATGAACCAATTGACTGATATAATCATATTTGGAGGGACAATAATGGATAAAGCGTACATAGCATTTTATAGATCATTTTGCAATGGATCTACAATTGTTGACTGGACAATAGGACTTGCAACATTTAGCAATTATAGTCATGTTGAAATATACATGAGCGACAATAAGTCGTTGCTGTCTGTATCGCCTAGGAGTAATGGGATAACAATAAGAAAAGCTGCTATTGATAGATTACTAAATAATGACAATTGGGATATCGTTGAGATAGATGTAGATAGCATTGAAAACATAGACGCAAATATACTTGAAGTTGTAAGTATGTACAGTGATAAAAGATATGATTACTTTGGTGCAATATTTTCTGCATTCAGCTTTATAGACTGGTTCTGCGGTAACAGTAAAGTGTTTTGCTCAGAGGTAGTTCATGAGGTTGTATTTGGAAAGGCTGGAGCATGTAACTACTCACCAAGAAGATTGTTTTGGAAACTTATAAGAGAAAGAAACGGAAAAATATTATAGCTCGTCTACATATACAGATTCGAGCCAAGACTCTGCATTCGAGCGCAGCGAGAAGCTAAGCGTCTTGGTGAAGTGTCTGTATATGTAGAAACATTTGTTAAATAAAGGATGAAACAAAATGATAGACACAAAACTTAAAATAAGAAAAATGCTTCCAAGAGGAACAAGTGTCGCAGTAAGTGATAGGGCTGCAGAGATATTTGAGAATCTAGAAAACGACACAGGAATTGTTCAAGAATACATGGAAGAGATGGTCTCTAGAAACATAAATATTGTTACAGGGAAAGGAAATCTAAGTATAGAGAGATATCTCGATGCAATTAAATATGTCTCATTAAAGAAGAGAATGTCTAATTTTGAGGCATGGAAGAAAACATTTCCAGATAGATATAATAGAATGGTGGACAAAGGACACGATGACAAGACAATCTCTGCATCTGTAGCGGCATATAACACTAACTGGTTCATAGTAGATATAGAAGCACAGATGATCCTAGACTTCTCAATATACTACCATTGGGCTAGACATGAAGCAATGATGAAGAATATTGACTTAATGAGAGGTATTGCTGCACCAACTCAGGTTCCAAGAAAAATAAAAGATCCAGATACTGGAAAAATGGTAATAGTTAGAGACGACAACGGTGAACCAATATATGATGAGATACGACCAATGGTATCGGCAACAGTTCAGCAGGTTGCAGCAGCAAAAATACTTGACATAACAGCTCCTCCAGAAGAGAAGAATATAACACTTAAGTTAGGAATGTCAGATGAAGCAGTAGAGGCACAGAGAGAGACATCGGATGCAATGAGAGCATTAGCAGAGCAGATGAGAGAGGCACTAGAGAATGGAGCATCAATAGAGGATGTACAGGTTATAGGACATGTATTGGAGAGTAGAGATGAGTAGTATGTTTTACTTAATGAGATACCAACATGATCACTTATTCACAAGGATTACATTATGATTTTAAGTGACCCAAAAGGAATTCCAAGAACAAGAGAGGAGATGAAGTGGGCTGTTGACACTGGATATATTATTCCTGCTTTTAAGGACAAAGATGAAATAACAGTCGAGATGCTACTAGACTATGTAGATTTAAAATTGGATTGGTATACGCCATCGGTAAACGCAATCATGTTTATTTCGTTCATTCGTTTGTGTATAGGCGAAGAGCCAGAGAATCTAAACCCAAAAGCTCATTACTTTTTTGTTGACTGCATGTTTCAATCAGAAGAAGTTAAACCGTACTATCAAGTTAGAAATATGGATTTTGATACATTAAAAGGCAATACATTAATCCTAAGCACAAGGGAGTTCTCAAAATCTACAATTCTTGCATACATGATACTGTATATGGCAGACCAAGGAGAGATGCCGGGATTTGGAAAAGTTAACTTTGGAATGTATGTATCAGATAGAATGGATGGTAACGTTAAGACAACGATGAGAACGATAGAGGATCTGTATCTAGGTTCAAAGTATCTTCAAAGTAGGTTTGAATGGACACACTTTACGGACTCTGCGATAGAGATGATACGAAAGCCGAGAACCAAGCAAGAGATAAAGGCATATAACGATCACATGTCAAAGAAAGGTGCAAGAGAAGATGGCGTTCCAGGAAGAATGAAACGTAGATTCAAAGTGCAAGGGTTAGGATCATCTGGTGGTAGGGGATCTAGATCAGGGCTAGACAGACCACAGTTTGCAATATTCGATGACATGGTAGCTAATGAAAAAGATGCATATTCAAAGGCAGTACTAAGTGCTATTGATAGCACAATTGAAGCAGATGTTGGTTCATCATTATCTGGAGAAGGGCATTTTCAAATACTGATTGGTACAGCATATCATACAGGTGACCCCGTATACAAAAGAGTAACTGAGGGGACGTTCTTGCCTGTTGTATTTCCGAAAGCAGAAGTTCAGCCTCACGGAGACATATACGACGAGAAGACTGGTGAGCTAATAAAGCCTGCAATGACGAAAGAGCAATTTGTTTCAGTGTGGCCAGATAGGCATACATTTGAGAAGCAGAGGAAGGAATATGAGATTGCAGAGCGTGCAGCAAAAAAAGGTAACACAAAGAAGCTTAAAACGCTTGATCAAGAGTATTATGTAAGAGTAACTTCCGAGCATGAAAGACTAATACAAGATAAGCATATTAAATGGATTGATATGCAAAAGATAAAAGATAACGGACAAGACTACTCATGGTACATAACTACAGACTACACAACAACAGCAAACAAGGGATCAGACCTTAGTGGTCAATTTATTTGGGCAGTTGACTGGATGGATAGATGGTATCTAGTAGACCTGGTTCTCGAAAAGCAAACAATACAAGAGCAGTATGGATCAACATTTAAGTTTTCAAAAAAAGCAAAAGGTTGGGGTGGGTACATAAATGAGGTTGCTGTCGAGATAGATGGACAACAAGTGCTTCATTTAAGCGGACTACAAAGATTTTATGACGACAACAAGGAGACATTGATATTGGCAAGACAAAAGCCAAAGCTAAATGAAAAAGTAACATGGGATGGAATAAAGTCAAGAGGAAATGGAGATAAGCTATGGAGGCTTCATCTTGTTGCAGAAAGATTTTATGAAGGGAAAGTATTTTTTAACAGAGCCCTAAAATATTTCAATAGAGGAATGGCTGAACTGATAGATGAGCTAAAGATGACAACTGGAACTGAAATAAAAGCAAACCACGATGATGGCCTTGACTGTATAAGCCAAATGGCACTGATAGACATACTTGTACCGCAAATGCCAGTCAAAGAACAAACAAGTTATAATGGTATAGTTTTTGACCCTGTATATTCGTCTAACAAGATAACTGATTACGACTGTTACAAATGCGATGAAACACGCGGGTACTTCAATTAAAAGGATGCAATAAAATGATGACATGGGGACGACTTCAAGCGCTAGTTGAAGCACTACTTGCTGGGGATCATACACTAACAGTTAATCCAGAAGGAAGAGTTGCGCTTCTTCAGTACGCATATGAAGAGATAGCAGATAGAGCAGATGTATTATATCTTGAGACAGATGATAGCACAGTTGATAAGGTTAGAAAGACGTACAATGGATACTACGTTAGAAGACCAAATCTTCCAGTTGACGATGACGCAACAATAGAGCTTGATGTTGGATTGTGCTTCGCTGCAGCGAGACTAATGGCATCGTATGTTAGCAAGGAAAAGTTTAATGTGCACAGAGAGTTTGCGTTAGACTTAATAAATACATGGAATCAGAAAATAATGTCACTAAGAAGCGACTACGCTGAACTAGGTGTTGGGCTTGAAAAAACTATTATACTTGAAGACCAATATGAACAAGAGGATATGTAATGCCAAGTTTAGCAAAAAGTTTTTTTGGATATGAAGATAGTGAGTCCGTTAAATGCGTTGAGTTGACTCACATAAAAGATGCTCCTGATTGCTCTGCTGTTGACGGTAGTATATTGTCGTCAGTGTACAATGCAGACACAGGAGTGCTTAGTATTGACGTACTTAAAGCATATATGCCAGCTGTAGGATCAGAACCAGTTGTTGATATACAAGCGCCAGAATATGGAAGTGTAGAGAAAGCAGAAGATAGTTCTGCAATAAAGTATACTATATCTGGGCTAAAAACAATAATGGATACAGTTGAAGGATCAGGAACAGAAAGCATAGCAATATCTGTATCTAGTAAAGATAAGTCTATTGGATGTGACTTTAAAAGGTCGTATGAACTTGATTTTTCAAAAATAAAGACAGTTAAATATAACATCGCTGAGAAGATTGTATTAGAGTATATAGGCAAGCCGCAGTATCTAGGAATATCGCTTGACAATGGAGTCAAATGGTTTATAGATGGAAAAGAGGATACAGCATCAGCTGGTTCTAAAGAACTTGACATAAAAGATAGCAGACTTGCGCTACTTACAGGAAAGGTAGATGTAAACATATATGCCGAATTTAATGGTGTTAAAGTTAACTATGGAACGCACACTATAGACAGGAACAAGTACTCAGTAGACATATCTGTAAGCAATGTTATAAGTGGAAACAAGCTATACGGAAATATTAACGCAAGTACAATTGGGACTGAAGAATTAAACGTAATGCTGTTCATGGATGGTGAACGGCTTAATGAAGACCATTTTGAATATAGCGATGCTACAATTGGAAAAAGTCTTTGTTGTGTTGTGTCAAAGAATGATCTTGATGTGTTTAATGTAGACAATGCAGACGAATATGAGATATCAAAGTGTATAACGATAGAAGATGCAGAGATTGATAGAGACATATTAATAAGACTGTTAGACTCGTCAGATGACGAAGACTCATTAACGAATTCAATGTTTTCAATAGATGATAGAATAGAAAGAATAAAGCCTCTGATAAACAATAATTATGAAGATTATAAAAACAAAAGAAAACTTAATCTACACGAAGAAAATGACAATCTTGTTATTGGATACACAGAAACAACAATACCAGTAAAAGTTGGCGAGATAATATATTTTGATGAAACTTTTCATATAACAACAGAGAGTCTAACAGCTGATCCAATAGATATGAAAAATTTAGCAAAAAAAGAAATATTAGTTATAGATGAAGAGGCAATAAATTACATACAGGATGTTGTTACTCTTGATGCGTTTTTTGGAACAACATCAGAGTTGTCATTGTCTGATGACGGATGGATCTTTCAGCAAAACGAGAATATGGAATTCTCTGCAGAAAAAGAGTTCTCAAACGTTATAACACAGGTTCAAGTTGAAATAAAATACTTAAAAGATAATACACCTAGAGGATCAAAATTTGTAATATATCTAATGACAAGTGACGGGTCTAAGGTGTACAAATATGGACTAGAGAGACAAACAGACGGAACAATGGCGTTGTATGACACTGATGGAAACATTGTGTATATGTATCAAGAAGAGTTTTACAAGCAAATGATAATTATGCCAACAACAATGTATGAGATAACAACTATAAAAATTGTTGGGTCAAACATGGAGCACGATAGCATAATGTTTAAAGATATAGTTATAGGAAATAAAAAATGATAGGCAAAACATCAATACTGTCAGCATTTAACAGCTTCCAAGTATTTGAAGATACTGGGAAAGTTAGATTCTTTGCTGAAGACGGAACAAGCGCAACAATAAGATATGCAGAACAGGCAAACTTTTTGACAGCAGAGGGAAGGGTGCCAAAGATATACACAGATTTATACATTAGTGCACCAAATGACTCTGTATGCAAGAATGAAACAACTGGAGACGTATTCTTTAGGGAAGACGATAAGTGGAAGCTAGTTTTAAAAAATGATTTTGATAAAAACATTTTCAGAATAGATTATTATGATGAGAATTTAGAATACCAAGAAAATAGCGTTGTTGGATACGAAGGATTAAAGTTTGCTGCAACAGAGGATGTACAAGCTGGAGTAGCCCCATTAAGCGAAACAAGTGACCTGTCACTCACTGGTTCAGAACTATTCTCCAATAATGATATTTTTGGTATCACAGGCCTTGAGTATATAAATGGATATAGGTCTCTAGTAGCATCATCAACACAAGGTATATACAGAATCAATAAAGATGGAGTTGTTGGAGAAGAGACGAGATATTCACCGCCTGGACAAATGAAGGAGATAGTTGTTTTTGGGTTAAAATTCTACACAGAAGAGTCTGTCCTTAAAATGACAGATCTTGACCACGAAATAGAAGACAAAGAGATTGATATTGGATCAAATATAGTATCAATAGCAGAGGTAGATGGAAGGATTGCGGTTGCAACAAGTGATAGAAAAGTATTGTTTGTCGATACAAACCTAATGACTATAGATGATGATGTAGTTGATGTAGGTGCAGACATATCTCAGATAACAGGATCAAGTGCAGAATTGCTTATAGTCATGAATGATGACACTGCAAGAATTTTAAATATCAAAAAAATGGATCTATCTGATAGTATTCAAATCGACTCTTCAAAAATATATGCAATAGACAATAGAAACAATCTATATTATGTTGATGGATTAGCTATAAGAAAGAAGAGGATGAACCAGTCTCCATGGAGAGTTATAACAACAGAAGATATATTTGCTATTGATGACGAATGTATCATGTCGTATGTAAAGATTTTAACGCACATAAATATTGTTGACGACAGTAAGTATAACTATAAGGTATATGATTTCAATCCAATAGGATTCTGTTTCACTGGATCAAAATATGTATCAATTGCTTCAGATAAGTTAAATGGAGAAACATATATTTATGATATATCAAATGGGGTGTTTAACAACGTTTATGAGCGCTCTATTATACCAGGTGATATAGTTACAGCATTGGCATCATTTCAAGGAGATTTGATACTATTTTGTGGTCTTGTTGCTAAAATATATGATGCATATACACTTGAGTACAAGAGACAAATTGACCTGCAGGATATACTTGAGGATTATGGCGTAATGTCTGCATCAGCAAGAGGAGACACACTGTATCTACTTACAACGAATGGGAAGGTTTACATGTTTGATGATATAGACTCTGACCAATCAGGAATTATTGCATTGCAAAACTATACATCAAAAACAAAAATATCTATTATTGATTCATCAAGAATGTATGCATCTTCAATATTTCCAGGTGATAGCGAAATATACGAGGTATCAGTTAATGACGGAACAATGCTTGCAAAGACATCACTTGATAGAAAACTGGATACAGATATTGATATAAGATATAACTCTATGTATGTTATGGATCTTGAGGGTAGGTATCTGATGACTAAATATAGAACAAAAGAAATTTTAAAGCTGGAGGTATAAAGTGATACAAGAGAATCTTAGCGAGCTTAATAACAAAATTGTAGGCGTTAGAAGAGTTGGAAAATATTTAGTAATAAAGAGATTTGACAATAGTGAGCAACAAATTGAAGTAAATCCTCCAGAACCAGACTGCAAGGATGACAATGCAGGATCGATAAATTATATACTAAACCAGCCTGTTGTTAGATATGTGCAATCGTTGTCTGATATTACCTTAAAGAAAGACATGGATGTTACTGTTCTTCATGATGGATCTGAGTATATATATTCTGCAGACATGAACGAATGGATCCAGATAAAAAGATCAATTATTGACGTATCAACAAGAATAGCGATAGACAGATATGAAGATGGAAGAAAGTATGGAAAAGGAAGTGTTGTAGAGGTTAATGGGTTACTGTTTTCCGCAAACGAGGATACATCTCTATATCCACTAACATATGGATCACCATGGAGAAACATTACAGCACTTGATATGTTTATCAATAGATGTGAAGTAACAACTCCAAAATTATATGGTACACTAACTGTTTCAGACAACAATCCACTTGTATATAAAGAAGTAACAATATCAACGAGCCAGGAGTTTTATCAATTCTTCAACGAAAGTGACAGAGCTGATCAAAGCGATATCGTTGATGGGCCAGATGGATTCTATCTTAACGCAAGAGGTTCTGACGTAACAGAGATGAACTTTTTTAGAGGCATTGATACTAGCAAAACGCTAATATTGTCAGTTGAAGTTAACGGTAAAACATTGATATCTGATTCAATTGGATATATTTGGGTTGAAATGATTCCTGATGCATTCATGCATATCGAGAACAAAATTAGCAGTGACGAAAGCACATTGACTGAGGTTGTTGTTGTAGACAGAGAAGGAAGATCGGACACAGAGCTTCATGTTGTATATGGTGCAGAGGCTAACTTTAACTTACTTATGGAAACAGCGTACACTGAGCATACTTACGATAAAATCAATGTAAAGTACAAGTACAGCAATAGCACTGATTTGTCGAAGCATAGTATATCTTCAATAAAGATAAGATACATAGAAAGAGAGGATGATTAATGAGTACAAGAAAGGTTAGCATATACGCCTCAAATACGTTCAGATACAGGATTTATGGATCTAGATCATGGATAACACTCAGAGGTGAAGAGTGGCATGACCTAGAATTTCAGCCAGGTGATGTAGTTGAATTTGGCTCAACATCAACTGTTGATAATTTAAAGATAAGAGGTGCAGTAAAAGATGTAAAGATTGAAGACTCTGAGATAACAAGTCTAAATCAGTCTTTTATGGACTTGTCAGAGCTGCAATTTGTTGAAGTTGCATCATCAACGCAAATAACAAGCGCAGTAGAGGCGTTTAAAAACAGTTCGCTATCAAATGTTGTAATGCCAACAGTATCGCTTGTTGTTGCAGATAACATGTTTGAGAACACAAAGAATGTATCAACCATTCAGTTGTCACCGTCAAACCTTAAGAGTGCAAATGAGATGTTCAAGCACTCTAGCGTTAACAGAGTTGAGTCTATGTCTAGCTTTAGTGGGCAAGGTGCAAAGGAAATGTTTTTACGAGCAGATCCAGAATACATCGGGTCACTTGACTTGACAAATCTAGACGAAGACTCTATACGCAGCACAATAGTTGAATCGGATAAAGTTATCTCAGAACTAGACTTGTTCATATCAAGAAAACGTATAATGTTTACAAAGAAGTATGAAAGACTTCCAGAGAACATTGCAAACGACGACATGAGTATCGAGTTTGACTTAAAGACAAAGGAATACATAGCTCATGAAGAATTTAGTAATGAAGATGGACTAAGCACTGGTTCAGATGAGTATCAAGCGTTTGAATTTGACATGAAAACAAAAGAGTATGTGGCTCATGATGCACTTGAGATAGTTGATGGTTTGCCAGAGAATATAGATGACAGTATGGAGATAGAGTATGACATCGCAACAAAAGAAGTATATGCACATGAAGTATATGAGATAAAAGATGGACTACCTACTGAGATAGACGATAATCAACTTATCGAACTTGATGTCAAATGCACAAACAATGATATTCCAGCAAACCAAAGAGAAGAGTTTGAAGTTGAAACTGGACTTGATGAGTCAATGGATGATGACACATATGTGCTTGAGATAACAAGTGAAATACAGAACACTACAATACCAATGCATCAAAGAGAGGAACTTGAAGTTGACACTGGGCTAGATATAGATTTTGATCCAGATGCATATACTATTGAAATTGATTACAATATCTTGAACAACAGTGTTCAAATGAGCAGAAGAGATGAATTCGAAGTGGACACTGGACTGGACACAGGGTTTGATGACAGCACATATACGCTTGAATTTGACATTGTTCCAGAATCTGATATTGTTGATCCGTTCGATGACGGCTCGTGTGTATATATGATAGGGAAAAACAATTGCTGCGATAGAATAAGTGATGATGCTTTTCCAGATCCTGCAAACGGATGGGACAAATCGTATACATTTACTAAGTTTGGAGGAAGTGTAGTGATGAGTCCAATTGGAGGATACATGTGTAACATAATTGCTGATGCAGGAGTAAGAGAGGAAACATACAAAAATATTTACCTAAGAGTTAAGTGGAAAACAATCCCTGATTCTGATCAGTATTATCACGCATTTGGATGCATCATCGACGAAACAGGCCCAACAAAATTTCTTATTGGGTTTATAAAAAACAGTGACGGAACATTGACTGCAATAGTTGGAAATAGAGATAATGACGATGATGATTTTGTTACAAGGATTGAGTCTGACGATTTACTGCCACTGGTTCAGAATGGTGATGATGAATTTTCTATTGCAATAATTGAGACAGCAGAAGATAGCGGAGAATACTATTTTGTAATAAATGGTCAACAAGTTGGAGACTCATTTATTATGCCGTTTACTGACCCAGTAAGTGATACTGACAGTTTCTATTGTCAACAATATAATGCTGCAAATGATAACTATTTGGCAAACGGTGGCGTTTGGGTTTTTAACCGAACATTAACGCTTAGTGATATACAATATTTAGACACAATATAAAGGAATAACATGGTAAGAAAATATTACCCAGTGGTCTTAGAGTTTGCCTACGATGTTGAATACTCGTCTGACGAAGGATCAACCTGGACAACACTGGCAGCGAACACAAGAGCTGAGATACAAGCAGCTGATCTGCCTGACTCTGGAAAAGTAATGGTAAGGTCTACTGCAGACAATGCAACGTCTATTGATAGGTCATTGCTAGGGATTGACAATAGAATAATGAAAAGCTTTAATATTAGGAATGGTAAGAATCTAACAACTCTAGAGGGGTTGTTTAAGTACTTAAACATAGAAAAAGTTAGAATAAACAACATTCCAGCAGTAGCAACGATGAAGGATGCGTTTTACAAGTTTACTGGAAAGCAAGTATATGTAGCACATGCTCCAGAGTGCCTTAATTATGAAAGTACATATAACAGAGCAACGATAAATGAGGTAAGTGGAATAGACAAGTCGAATGACACAAGAATTACTAGATTCTACGCTACATTCCACTATGCGAACATCAAGAGGTTAGGAAGTATTTTATTCCCAAGAAATGTAGATGGGACACCAGTTGAGAACTATGGACATGGTGACGAATATGCTTATATGTTTGCATATTCAAATATTGAATTATTCCCATATTTTGAATTCATTTCAGAGGGAGCGTACTATGCATCTGGTAAATATCAACCATTCTACTATACAAACTCAAAATATTTCTTGTATTCAAAATTTAATATATACGAAGACAATTATATATTTTGCGCTTCACCTGTTAGTGGAGGGCACTCTTCAAGCTACATTAACTCATTTTCATTTAAGAACTGCGATCTAAAATTTGCAGGATTTGACATTGATGAGAAGTTTGAGATTACAGCTGATAGAGACAGATCATATGGCTTTACATATATGTCAGACGCTGAATCATTTTTCTCAAGATATGTAGACAGAACAGTGTCATCGTATAGTGATATTACTTCGAGCTTTGATGGATTAAAGCCTGAGCTCATAGAGAAGCTTGAGCCACTTAAGAGATCAGCAACATATGATATCCTAGAGGACGCTAAATGGATACCAGTTTTTAGTGAACTAGAAGTATACGATGGATCACAACTAATTGATTCTGGCATGCTTTCTGCAGTAAATGATAGAATTGTTAAGATTGATAATGGAAACAAGTACGTATCAAAGTGGGCAGACAGACATGATGATAACTTGGTGTTTGATGAACCAGTTGCTCATGGACTTGTATCAGATAGTGTGTGGTATTCTAGAAATGGATTTTATGCAGTGCAAGATGGCGATGATTTGAAAACGTACGATGACCAAGGAAATCTTCTTGCAACGATTGCTGGAGTTACACCAAATTTTGCACAAATGAATGCGGATGGAACAAAACTATATGTTGTAACTGGAGAAAGAATTGATAAGTCTCAAGCGGCAGGACAAAACGTTACAAACACAATTACCGTGTATAATACAGCTGACGGATCAAGTACTCAGTTCTCAGTAACGAACGAAGATGATCACGAGATCACTGGAGTATACTGCTCAGACGATAAAGCATATATTCAGTTGCTTGATGTTGGATATGTAGATGCTGGAGGAGCTCTAGTATTAGACAATTCAAAGGTAAGGTCAATGACACAAGCTGGTTCAGAAGAGTTGTCTACAGACTTAAGTGAAGCAGTTAATGAAGTGTTTCCATCGTTTGCTGAATCAGCCGAATTTGTATGTGTCAATAGAGCTGTATCACCAATCAAAGTTGTAAGATGCTTTGGTTCATAATTTAACAAAAAGGAAAACAGATGATAAAAAAAAGATTGCCAGTAGTTGTTGAATTGCCAGTTGACGGAGAATATTCCGTTGATGGCGGAACAACTTGGATACCACTAGCAGCAAACACGAGAATAGACATTGATTCATCAGAGATGGTGTCTGACGCACAAGATGTCAAGGTCAGGTCAACAAATGCAGTTACAGAATTAGATCCTGACAAGGTAGGTTTCAGATCAAGGATATATGAATATATTAATTTTAAAAATGCTAAATCATTGACAAGTGCAAATGAGATTTTCATGTATACGATTGCAGACAGAATACGATTACAGAATATAGATAACGTTACTGATCTTAGATCTTCATTTAGGTGCGCTATAGCAAAATCAGTTAATGTCGGATATGCTCCAGAGGCAACCAAATCAAATTATATGTTTAATCTTGCAAATATCGATGCTGTATCACAGATAAGATTGTCAAAACCTGGTGCGTTTATGACAAATACTGACTGGATGTTTTATAGTTGTAACATAAAAATACTTGGCGATGTGCTAATTGAGGCGAGTGCTGTAACAAGAGCACAAGGCATGTTTTACGGTGCTCATATTGACTTCTTTCCATATATAAAAGTAACAACATCAAACTCTGATGATGGAGATACTGGTAGCTATAGGAACTCAAGAATGTTTAGATCACTTGATACACCATATATACTTGATGGGTATATAGGAGCAGCGCCAAGTCCAGGCTCAACTCCTGGAGAAAGAGAGTATTCAATAGGATATGATTATGCATCAACGACATATGCTCTATTTGGATATACATCTGTAAGGTTTTGTGGAATGACGTATGATATAGAAATACCTGAAAAAGGTCAGTACCAAACACGCTGCTGGAGTAGCTCGAACTACCTTAAGTCACCATTTTCAGTGTTAAGGATGAGAAAATATAACTTTATTGCAGATGTAGGCGACGCAATATCTGGAACAAAGATTGCAGACAAAGTTGTTGACTATCAAAAACTTGACGACAACAATGCATATATAGAAGTTGGAAATTGGATGGAAGAGGTTGATACACTTGGAACATTTAATTCTCCAAACGTAATTGGAGCAACGTCTATTGTTGTCAAAGATGCATATATAGAATTTATTAAAGATGGATTGTCATACACATCAGACAAGATCGCAAGATATCATGATACTACATTCTCAAATATCACAATCAACAACTATAATGCAGATATGGTCTTTGGAGCAAGAAATGGAAGCAGGATATTTAAAAGAGGATCTGAGTATACATGCATAAAGGCTGATGGTACAGTTATTGGAACGTTTACAGAGGCAGCAGAAATAGTTGCAGGAGAGACTAACGCAGATGGAAGTATCTTGTATTTAATAACTGCAACAGCATATGATGAGGAGACTAATGGCGAACAACAACTAACTGGTTCAATTATTGAATACAATGTTAATTCATTGACGAAAAATAGTACAACAAATGTAACACTTGATACAAACTCTCAGTTAGTTGGAATCTATAAGCCATACAGCGATTCAAATCTACAGGTTATCACAAGAGAGTGGGTTGATGATGGAACAGATAGCGGAGTGTACGTCGAAGGTGACTCAAAGGTTAGAGCAGAAAAAGATGGAATCACGCTAAAAGAAATGTCACTTGAAGCAAAGGTCAACAAAGTATTTAAAAACTACTGGGAAGATAACGAGTTTATGTGTGTGAATACTGAAACTGGTGATATTGTACGATGTTTTGGAAAATAAAGAGTAGGGGGAACAAAAAAGTGAGCGACAATAGTACATGCCCATACCATGGCAGAGTAGAATCATTAGAGGAGGCAGTAAAGGGTATTAATGACACATGCTGCTCAACAGTAAACATGGAGCAAAGAGTGAAGACAAATATCTTACTTGAACAATTAATTGTTCAAGTTGACACGCTTAAGGACGAATTCAAAAAGTCTGAAGAAAAAAATAAGATTCAATACAATAGTCTTATTGATGAGATAAAAGAAGATCAAGCAGAACTAAGAGAAGTACAAGAAGTATATAAGAAGTATTTTCACTATGCAATCGGTGCAATAGCAGTTCTGTACTTCTTTGGTGTAGACAAGAAAATAAAAGCATTGCTTGGAGGAGGTTAATGATATGGCAGAAGAGATTGACAATGGAAGAATTATTGTGTCAAAAGACGAGGTTAAAACGCCAATAATTGTTGAGACTGCAAATTTCTTTCAGGTTCCAACATTCCCAGATGATGCATTTGCTAGGGTATATATATCTAGCCATGGTGACATGGCTAAGACATGGGTTGGGCTAACCCAAGAAACATGCATGTCTCTTGAGCCACCATTTTATATATACACAAAGCTTCCATGCATAATACCGTGTTTAGTGGTGAACTGATATGGGATGGAGAAGACGATATAAGGAGACAGCATTTGTAGGCACAAGGAGGTTAGGGTGGAGGGTGCCAGACAAGCCAGAAGATGAAGGAAACTATCTTCTTGGTATAGATGAGAATGGAATAGCTGGGTGGAGGCTTGCATCAGATGATGGTTCAGATGTAACTCTCGAGGAGCTTGGTGGAGCAAAATTAAATGGTGACTGTGAAGAACAGTTTAGCGTAAACGAAGCCACAGAAGATTGTCATGCAGTAAACAAGAAGCAATTTGATGATAAAATAGAATGGCTAATAGCACAACCACTAGATTGTGGAAATTTTTAATAAGGAATAATAGATGGCAATAACAAAACAATTGCAAATCAAAAGAGGAGACAAGGCTAATTTACCTTCGGAAGCACTAGAAGGAGAGTTGCTGTTTGCAAAAGACACAAATGAGGTATTTATTGGTAAAGGTTCAGGAGTAACACCTATTCCAATCGCAACAGACTTGAGTAACGTTGCTCTGCTAAACTCTGACGGAAAGATCGACAACTCAGTGTTGCCTCCATTGGCGATTAGCGAAACATTTGTTGTAGATAATGAAACAGATCAATTAGCGTTAACTGTTCAAGCTGGTGATATTGCTGTTAGAACAGATGAGAACAAGTCGTATATAGCACTAAATGACACAAATGGGTCAATGAGTGATTGGCAAGAACTTCTTACTCCAACTGATGCTGTAACGTCTGTAAACGGTCAAACAGGTGCAGTTACGCTCACAACAGATGATATTGACGAAGGAAGCAATAACCTATACTTCACTACAGATAGAGCAAAGGCTGCAGCATCTGAGCTAAAAGTACAAGACTTAAGCGATGTAAGCACTACCGCACCAAGCGATGGACAATTGCTACAATATGTATCTGCAAATAACCAATATGAACCAGTTGACGTAGACTCTGTTGGAAGAACAACACTTGTTGCGCTTGATGACACTCCAACTGACTACACTGGTTCTGGAGGGTATACACTTAAGGTTAAAGATGATGAATCTGGTGTAGAGTTTGTTGATGAGTCAGTTATTGATGGTGGACTATTTTAATAGCATATAGGATATAATCTCCTTATAGTCAAACGAAAATAAGGAGACATATATGACAAAAAAGATAATCTTAAAAAGATCATCATTGCAAGGTGCATCACCATCATCGCTTGACGATGGTGAGCTTGCAATAAATACATACGATGGAAGACTTTATCTAAATAAGGTTAACGAAGATGGAGACAAAGAGGTCTCTCAGATGCCAACACATGACGATCTTGATGAGCAATCTGCAATTCTTAGTATAGCTATCTTTGGAAACTCTCAAAAAATAAGCGGAATGCAAATTGATGGATTGGAGACGTAATGGCAAGAGCAGTAGATATTTTAGTTCAGAATGCAAATGCAATCTTATCAGTGATGAAGGACTGGGCTGGTGTTGATGCAAAAGATGTTACATTCACTTGGACAAACCTTGATGGGTCTGTTGAATCACATACTTTTGGTAACGCTGCTAAATTAAATGTTGACAACTCTGAACACATAAACAATACAAATAATCCACATGCTGTAACGAAGTACCATATTGGACTCGATAATGTTGACAATACATCTGATATTGACAAGCCTATATCAACAGACGTTCAGTTTGCTTTAAATGAAAAAGCACCATTGGTTCATACGCATAACCTAGCCGATTTATCAGAGAGAAGCTACAATTCATTGACAGATAAGCCTGACGTTCATGATCATTCTAACAAAAGCATTCTTGATGGATTAGGTATAAACGATGATGGAAATCTTACATACAATGGAAATGAGGTTGATACAGTTGTTGCGCAAAGAGACGTGTATGACGGACTAGATTCAACTGATAGCACAGTGTCGATTGCTGCATCACAAGGTCCAGTTATAGTAAGTATGATAAACTCTAAAGAAGATACTTTTGAGAAGAATACTGCATTCAACAAGAACTTTGGAACAGGAGTTGATGATGTTGCAAATGGAACACATTCTCATAATCTAGCAAACCTTTCTGAGAAGTCATACAACTCACTAACTGACAAGCCAGATCTTAGTTCGTTGCACACGCATGACAACAAGGGTGTTTTAGATACATTTTCATCTGGTCGTAGTCCTGGACTGGTCAATATAGGAGATTATCAGATCCAACTAACAAAGTTCTTTGAAACAAGAGAAGACCTATGGGATTATGTGCCAAGGTATAGTGGAGAGCTTGCGTATCTTATAGAACTAGACAACTTCTGTAGATATGACTACAGTGTCAGCAAATGGGTTGAGATAGGAACTGGAAAATCAATAACAAGGCCAGGATACGGAGATGGTCCATCTGGAGTATACAGCAATGGATGGGAAGATGAGAATGATATAGATCTTCATTTTGAAAGTGACCATTGGGGAAATACTGTTAATGGAACAGATGCTGGTAAATGGAACAGATACGACTCGACAACACCATCGTCTGGAACTGGTTCTCAAGAACCAGTAGAAGGCACATACATGGTATATGGAGAGATGTCATCAAATGGAAACCAAGAGTTTTTAGAGCTATCATCAAATTATTTTTCAAAATTAACGAGAATAGCATTGCAGTATCAACTTGAAGGATCAAATTCTGGAGTGTTCGAAGTTGTAACATGGAATGATGCAGACGGTGAGACTGTTCAGTTTTCTGTATCTGGAGACCAGGGTACAGATTGGCATCAGATTGATCTTGACGTAACTGGATCAAATGCAGAAAAGGTACTTATAAGATACCATGATGCAACAGGATATCAAGGCGATATATGTATCGACGATATAATTTTTGAAAGCGAGGACTAGATATATGAGAATAAGTGTAGACAAAAACACAATAAACAAAGACCTATTATTTATGACAACACTTTATGGAACAGGAACAACAATCGTTGACGAGACTGAGTTGTTTTATATATTTGAATATTCAAATCCAAATATACCAGCACTAATAGAGGAGCATGCAGACATGTTCCCTGAGTTCTCTGTAACTGTGTTTTCGCAGTATGTGGCAAACATGCAAACAGAAACAACAAAGCAAATATCAGCTCTTGTTGATGGTGTTGCAAAGATGCATGGATACGATGACATGAAGTCTGTAAGAAGCTATACTGGCTTCGATAACCCATTTAGAGACGAGTGCCTTGCGTTGGCAACATGGGGAGCTTCATGTTGGGCAAAAGCAGAAGAAATTAGAGCAGAATACGAAGCTGGAGAACTTGACTCAGTTAGCGTCGAATACGTCATGAGCCAGATGCCAGAATATGAAGGAGATGAGTAATGAGAGCAATAACAAACATATCTATTCATTGTAGTGCAACACCAACTGGTTCAGCATTATCGTACGACAAGTACCATAGACTTCATAACCATTGGTCTGAGATTGGGTATCACTTTGTAATTGGAAACGGAATAACAGCCGATGGATACATTAAATCACTTGATGGCCAGATAGAAGTTGGAAGATCATTGCATAAGGATCCTGCTGCAGTAAGAGGGCACAATAGTGGAATGATAGCAATATGTTTAACTGGGTCGCAATTTGATGAGTTTACTGACAAGCAGTTCTCCTCACTAAGAACTCTTCTTGCTGATCTATCTGATAAATATGGAATAAGCGAAGAGGCAATCGTTGGGCACAGAGATTTTGAAGGTGTACACAAGAACTGTCCATGCTTCTCTGTTAAGGATTTTCTAGAAAACAGGATAAAGGAGTAGTCATGTCACTAATAGACTTTAGCCTAGGAGATGCAGGGACACTTATAAAAGACGTTAGAGAGGCAATAACTGGAGAAGCAATAGATGATCCAGTTAGGAGAGCTGAACTTGACTTGAAACTTCAAGCTCTAAACAACGAGTTACTTAAAGGCCAAATGGAGATAAATAAAGCAGAAGCATCATCATCAAACTGGTTCGCGTCATCATGGAGACCATTTATTGGATGGGTCTCAGGCTTTGCACTAATGTATACGTTTGTGCTTGCACCATTTTTGCACAGCGCATTTTATGCTTACAACATAGAGTTTCCATTGCCAGAGCTTGATATGGGACTTCTTATAAATCTTGTTATGGCTATGTTAGGGATTGCAGGACTAAGAACATATGAGAAAGCGAACAAAATAGATAAGAACCAGGCAGAATAAAGCATATTTTGGAGATAATTGTCAAGGCATCCAGTTCAGTAATTAATACTTTCTACACTCCTACAAAAAAAATACAATCTCCTTGTTTTAAACTTCATTACCACTGGATGCTGTTATAATTATTAGAAAAGGAAGATAATATGTATAGCGAAGTGTTTGGGTATACACCAATCAAATTATATCCTGGCCAGAGTACTGACATTAAGATAGCAGTACCAGAGGATTATTCTCCAAGCGACTATTCTATAAAAATGAGAATTGATAGCGCATATACAAACTGCAATATTATTGACAATGTTGAAGTTCTTGACAGCGTATACACTGTTCCAAGCGAGTTGTCAGAAAAAATATTGGGAGAATACTATGTAACGTTTGAGATAAAAAACAACAACACTGGAAATACTATCATCGATAAAGTACTACTAAAAGTAAAGAGGTATCAATAATGTCAAGCAACAGTTGGAAAAATAAACCAAAGATATCAGACCTTAAGTCTGACTACAAATCGTCTGAATCTTCACACTTAAGACAGATAGATAGATTGGATTTCTATAATCGCATATACAATGAAGACAAATATACAGAGCAAAGAAAAGGTCTAAAAAAGATAAAGTCAACATACAGAAGTTATCTATTTAAGAAAATGATGGAGTGGGTGATCCCAAATATAGAAAGTCCAGTATTGTCAAAAAAAAGACTGTTTGATTTGACTGCAAAAACAAGTGGAGCGATACAGGTTGCATCAAAAAACGCAGACATACTAAACCATCAATGGGATAAAGAGATAGGAAAGGTTGCTCTAGTAAATAAGGCCGCAAGAAACTTTGCAATAGAAGGAACATGTGTAATAAAGGTTGGATGGAAACTCGAGACTAAAAAAGAGTTGGAGATAACAGAGAGAAAGATATATACAACAGATAAAGCTGAAATTAATGAAATACTTGTGAGGGCAAGTAAGAACCAGGATCTGTACAATAGTCTAGTTAATGAGCTAAGCAGTAGTGGACAGTTACCAATAGGAATAGAGGAAGTTGAGGTTGAAGTTGAGAGAATAATTGAAAATAGACCAATGCTTTCAGTAAGAGATAATAGGGCAATTATTGTTGATCCATCTGCAAAAGGTGATTGGAATAATGTTAAATTTGTTATAGATATTCAGGAGACAGACTATGCAACACTCTCAAAGAATGATTCATACTTCAATCTTGACTATGTAAAAGAATATATAAAGGGGAAGTCTGGTGTAGGAACAAACGACTATAATCTTGCAACATATACAGACTATGATGAAGATGATATGTTTGAGTTTTCTGACTTGGCAAGAAAGAAAATTACAATGTATGAATATTGGGGATACTGGGATATAAACGGCGACAACAACCTGGTTCCAATTGTTGCATCATGGATTGGAGACAGACTTGTTAGGCTAGAAGAAAACCCATATCCTCATAAAAAAATACCATATGTAATTGCATCATTTAGGCCACTTAAGGACGAAATATGGGGAGAGCCTTACGCAACACTACTAGAGGATGATCAAAAATCTCTAACAGCAACATACAGAGCTATGCAAGATATAACAAACGAAAACGCTGCTGGACAAGAATTTATTGATGACAGTATATTTAAAACACCAATTCAAAAGGATAACTATGAAAGAGGGAAAACTGTATACGTCAACAGGGGGACAGATCTAAGCAGAGCAATAATGAGAAAATCTGTTGAGCCAGTGCCAAAAGTGTTATTCGACATGAAAAACATATATACAGAGCATTCAACACTTCTAACTGGTGTTGAAGACATGGATGGTGGAGCTGGATCAAGAATAACTCAATCGATCTCAAATTCTCCAATGCCAATAGATGCCAAAACAAACAGAGAGATGGAAATCTTGAGAAGGTTTCTAACGATGATAGAGCAGGCAGGGGACTTGATCTTATCAATGAATAAAGCATTCTTATTGGATGATGCAGTATATGCAAATGCAAGTGGATCGTCAGAGCAGATAGGCGATACTGATGCACTCAATGATGAATACAACATATCAGTAGATGTTCTAACTCCAAGTATAGCAGACAACAAAGCATCAAAGATAATGTTCTTCTTGCACAACAATGGTGCAAGCATGTCTCCTCAGTTAGCAGCACAGCACTATGCGAAAACAGCTGAGCTTTGGAATCTTCCAGATCTTGCTAGAGCAACAATTGAAGAGGCTAGTAAACCACCGTCAGAAGAACAGGTTTTAGCGCAACAACTAGAGCTTGAGAGACTTAAGTTGGAAAATAAAAAGGCACAAATAGAATTACTAGCCAAGATAAAAGAGATGGAATTCAAAGATGCAAAAATAGACGAAATAAAAGAATCAATCATGGCTGGTTCACAAGAAGCAAAAGTTATCAAAGATAAATCACAAGCAGAACTAGCACTAGCACAAGCAGACAAGATGGATGCGCAGGTTAAACTATTTAATCAAGAGTTTGAACTTATTGATACTGGTGTTAAGCGTGAGTGGGAAAAAGAAGATAATGAATTCCATCACTTGGCAAACCTTGAGAGAGAAGAGATCAGGACCAAGAGGGAGCAAGAGAATATCAAGCTTAAAGATGAGAAAAAGAATGAAGATAAAACGTCAAAAGAAAAAAACCTTGACTACATAAAGAGTGGTACAATGCAGAATGATACATATGATGCTGCAGATGACATCTTTAGAAACATACTAAACAAAAATAGTCTAGATACATCAAAGTATACAAAGGATCTTCCATCAATACAGAGAATGCCAAGCACAAAGCAACCAATGAAAGATCCTGAAATTAGAAGCACTATTGCACCAGATGAAATGATTGGTGAAGATAATGGGACAGTTTAATACTTTTAGCAATGATCAAAGCTTTGGAGCAAGACTTAATAGGTCTGCTCAAGCTGGAATTGCAAAACTTGATTTGATAAAAGACTACATGCTTGGGAATGATCCTGATAAAATATCTGCAAAAATAGTAAATGATGCTAATCAAAGAGACGATGAATACAAAGCAAGTCAGATGAGTGCAAACAGAAAAGCAGATTACGATAAAATTGTAGATGATTTAAAAAACTCAAAAAGCAATACAGACATTATTGTTAATACAGGGAAGTACATATATGATACAGCTACGCATCCATCTGAATGGAATGTTGCTGGATCAATTGGTGAATCAATAAACCCATTAGAGTGGATACCAGGAAAGGGTGGAAAGGTTGCAACTAAAGTATTAACATCGGCAGCAACAAATGCCGTGTCTCAAGGTGCTCAGGAATATGCAGTGTCTAGTCAGCTAGGATACGACGCAACAAAGAATGCAAAAATAGCAGGTATAATTGGACTGTCAAATGGAGTAAATAGAGAATTAGATTTAAGACAAAAGCAAGCTGGACTACGACAAGAGAGAGTAAAAAGAAATACAAATAGAATAGATACAGTAAGAAGAACAGCAAAAATCAATACGGATATTGGAAGATAAGCCAATAGACGATACAATAAAATAAAATTACAAAAGGAATAACAATGCCAGTATCATACGATGATGTAGAAGAAAGAAGACTTGGTAGACAAGCAAAAATCGCTAAACTAGCTGATCAGCAGTTAGAAGAGAGTTTTGCAGATGAAGATAGAAGACTTGCAGCAGAGGAACAAACTCTTAACGAAAAAACAGATTCAGCGTTAACTGAAGACGCATTAGCCTTTATCGATCAAATGAACCAAGTGCAAGATGACGGTGGAGATCCAATGCAAGTGTTTGAACAACTTCCACCAGAATTGCAAGACAGAGTTGCACAACTATTGAGTGCTCCACAGGATAACTCGATGGAGCAATTTCAACCATTGCCAATGAATCCTAATAATCCAAATCCTGGACAACCAATGATGGATGGATCAGGACAAGGAAGGGGAATTGGTAGACAAATGATGGCTCAAGGTCAAGCAATGCCTCAGCAACAACCTGTTAACATTACAGAGCAAGCCAAACAGATTGCAGCGCTACAATAGGGCAATCAAACATTAAAAAAAGCAAGGAGAAAAGCATGGCAGAAGAAATCGAAGACTTGAAAGAGCAGTATACTAAATACTTTAGAGAAATGGAAGAGGATAATCTTAGACAAGAAATCTGTGACGTAAAAGATTCACTTGAAGAGTTCAGAAAGGTTGACGAGAACTTTGCGGCACTTATGCGCCTAGAGGAGAACGATGACTGGAAGCGATTCAAGGAAATGTATTTTACAGATGAAAAAAAGAGATTGGCAGATGCATTAACATCTGTAGCACCTTTCAGAGAGGAAACAGAGAAGCAGTTGCAACAAAAACTAATGTCAATTAGACATCTTAAGTTGTTTATGAATAATGTTGAGATCGAATCAACTGGTTCAGGACAAGCAATCAAAGATTTGGAAGAGCGGCTAGAGATCATGAATTTTGTTGCTGAAGAGCGAGGATTTGGAGATGTATCATGTCTGTAGCAGAAAATGAAATTGACCCAATGGAAATGAGTCCAGAGGACTTTCTTGAGTTTATCGACAGAGAGTCACAGAAACCACTGGTTCTTGATGAACCAGTTAGTGCTGTTGACGATGTAGTAGATAACGATACTCAGCAGGACAGTATTGACAATGATGCTGTTGAAGGTGACGAAGAAAACATTAAGGAAGAGTCTGATAACATTGAAGTAGTTGAAACAGATGGTTCTGAGGAAACAGAGGAAGATATTGACATCGACCAGGAACAACCAGAGGAAACAACTGATGAAACAGACAAAAATGCAAATTTAGACATTGACGAAGATGTAAGACGAAAACTTGAAGAGTATGAACAGCTAAAGAAATTCAAGGAAGCGCTTACTGGAGCAAAAGTTGATATTGATGGATTCACAGTTGACGGACTTAGTGATCCTGAAAGTATTATACAGATGCAAAAGAAATATGCGGAAATGATTGGTAAAGTTGATACGTTCGATAAGCAGCGACCAATGCTGGAAGCGCTTAAAAAGAACGGATTACTTGAAGATCAGAACAAACTAGCATTGGTTCTTGAAGCAGCAAACGGTAACCCAGATGCACTCAAGAAACTAATGAAAGAGAATGAGATTGATCCAATGGAATTGGACTTGGATGAGATTGATGAGAGCTCGATTGATCCTTCTAAGCATTTGGTTCCAGAGATTGAAATCAAATTTAACGATCTTTTAGACACATCAGCAAAGCTTGGAATTGAAGAGCCTTTTGTTGATAATGTTGTCAAAAAATGGGATAGCGACTCAATCACGAAGCTAATCAATGATGATGCTTCAAAGCAACATTTGCTAAACCATATTAAAACAGGTTCATTTAACAAGGTTCAAGAAGAAATCAAATCGCTTGAACTTAGAGACCTAAGTGGACAATTTAGACATATGAGTGATTTTGACAAGTATGTTGTAGCAAGCAATTCGCTCGCTGAGAAATACGTCAAAAAAAATGAACCTCAAAGACTTGTTGAAGAGCAACCAGTAAAGGAAGCCGTTGAACAAAGAGAGGTAAAACAAAAAGTTGAAAATAAAAACAATAGACTTGAGGCTGCAAAAAAAGCAAGTAAATCAAGTGAGCAGGTTGATAAATCAACTGCAAAAACAAACAAAAAAAGAGATCTTATGGATCTTGACAATGACGCATTCTTAGAACAAATGTATAAGATGCTATAAAAAATATAACACATAAGGAACTATTATGGCCGATTTTAACGGACAAGTGTATAACGATGGTGGATTAGATCCAGCAACTTCAAGTGTTGGTGCTCAGCTAAATGACTTTCATTGGTCTAGATTCGCAGTACTTGAAGCAGCAAAGAAAAAAGTGTTCTCTCAAATGGGTGCTGCACGAAAGCAACCAAAGAACTATGGTGTAAAAATCAAGAAGTATCGAGAATATCCAATTCTACATGATGCAAACATCAACGATCAAGGTATTGATGCAAATGGTGTAAAAATGGTTCCTGGAAAATGGTACTCTTGGACAGATCCAACTGATCCAGCAACAAGACAAGAGCATGATACGCTTGCTGAAGCTAAAGCGCGAGCAGGTCAAGTACGTGTACAAAAAGGTGATGGTAACCTATTTGGTTCAAGTCGAGACTTTAACGTACAGACTGGAGCATTCCCAATTCTTGGTGAAGAGGGTGGAGCCGTAAACATCGTTGGTACAAAGCGTGATATCGTTGAGGCACGTATTAATCGATTTGGTTTTGCTATTCAATATACTAGAGCAGCAATGGATCTTGATACCGATACATCTTTATTGACAAAGCAAGTGCAAAAAGTTGCAGAAGCATATGCCGATATTCGTGAAGCACAGATCAGAAATGAGTTAATTACTCAAGGTATGCAAAATGCTACTTATGGTGGTGGAGCGACAACTATCGAAGAAGTTGATGAAACATGTCAGTTAACATTCCCAATGCTTCGTATGCTTAAGCAGTCACTCAATGAAGCAAGATGTCCTGTTGATACAAACATGGTGACTGGTTCAACAAAGATTGATACTGTTACAATTCGTTCTGCACGATACATCTTTGTTCCACAAGAGCTTATTCCTACACTAGAAGATCTTGAACACAATGGTAAAGTCTTATTCCAAGATGTAGCTGAATATGCTGATGGTGCTGGAATTGCGCCTGCTGGTTCAACCGTTATTAATAAAACATCTACAACAGCAGATGGAGAAATTGGACGAATTGGTGACTTCAGATTCATCTCAGTTCATGACATGCCAGTATTCAAAGGTGAAGGTGCGGATGCAACTGACGGAGCTGACAATGATGGCGACGGAATTGAAGATAGCGGAGCAAACATGCACGTAACAGATGGTCATTATGACGTATTCCCAATGTTGGTTGTTGGTAGTGATTCATTTGAAACATATGCTCTTCAAGGTGAAGTTGCTCGTGTCAAACATGGTGCTCCTAGAGTTATTCCTGGTATTGATAATCATGGAGATCGCGGTTCAATTGCGATTGACTGGTACTTCGGACTACTTGTGAACAAACCTGAACACATTAGAACGATGCTCGTGAGCGGCAAGGTGGCCTAGTGCATAAGTAACCATATTTTACAATGGGTTAGCTTAGAAAAAACTTAAGCTGACCCAAAATTTCATAACACAGTTAAGTAGCAAAACAACTAATAAATATAGAACTAAAAAAATCCAACCAAAATTTCAATTTTTCAACTTCTTCTAATCCAAACTACCGTATAATTATCTTATCTAAACAAAACAAGGAGAATTAGATGAAGCTTATTAAAGAAGTTGAACCAACCAGACTAAATAATCAAAGAGTAAGACAAGGACTATTTGAGTGCCCAATATGCAATAATCATGTAGTAAAAAGAATGAGTCACGGCAAAGTAAATAAAACATGTGGATCAAAAGAGTGCAAATCAAAAGCTCTATCAGCAGGCTCAATCAATAGAGAGTATGATGGTGATGCAAGAAGAACTCATGGCCTAAGCTCAAAACCATACTATAGTTTATTAAAAAAGATATGGAACACTTCTGTAAAAAACGATTCAGAGTGGAAAAGTCTTCATGATTTTGTTACTGATATGTACAATTGTTTTTCAAACATTAGAATGTACGCAGTAAATGGAAGAACAAAATTGCTAAAGAAAAATAAAGATCTTCCACACTCAAAAGAGAATTCATACTTCGATGCCTCAGATAAAACAAAAGAAGCTATTAGATTAAAGGCTTTATCTTGGACTGGTTCAAATACAGCAAAGTTAGGGGCAGAGCTAAGTGCAAACTTTGAGCTAATAAACAGAGCACTTATGTCCTCAATAGAAAAATACAAAGATGTGTTTGATGAAAACGATTTCAAAGGGTTGTCGCCTAGAACAAAAACAGTATATAAGCTTACTGAGAACCAGAGAGATAAAGTCATAGAAGAGTTGCTATCATTGAAGTCAATGACTGCAAGTGATAAAGTTTATATTGTTACAACTCCATACATTAAAGATAACGAAATCTCAATTGCACACAAGATAGGAATAACTCATGATATTGAAAAAAGAATATCGTCACTAAAAAACTCCAACCCAAACGGTATAGAGCTCTTGTATGTCTCAGAAGAAATAGACTTCGTAACAACCGTTGAAAAGTTTTTGCATGACAAATATTCTGACAAAAACATCTTCAGAGAATGGTTCGAGCTAAACAATGATGACATTGGCGAAATAACAAGAATACTAGACGATAGCAAACCTGTGCTTGTTGCTATAAACTATTTTGAAGATAAGAGAGCTAAAGAAGAAAAAGCAAAACAGAGAGAGGCTGTAAAAGCTCAACTTGCAAAACAGGCGTATGAAAACCTCAAGAAGCTTGACAAAGCGTATAAAACTAAACAGGAGGCAAAAGAGATTACAAAAGCACATATTGAACCAGTCACTCCTAAATCATCGCACAAAAAAGCTACTGGATGGTCATGCAGAGAATACACTATGCCATCAAAACAGAAAGAGGTCTATCAGTTCACATTGGATGGAGAGCTAATTGCAAAGTTCAATAGTATTACAGAGGCTTCAAAAGAGACAGGAATAGGACATATTGGTGCAGTGTGCAACGGAAAGAGAAAGCACGCAGGAGGTTACTTATGGAGCTTCGATGAACATGTTGAACCAGTCAAACAGGTAAGGATGGCAGGTAAAGACATACTCATATATAAGAATGGAAAACATATAGACACGCTCAATAAACAAAAAGATATATGCGATAAATATGGAATAGCCAATGCAACACTGACAAGAAGACTTAGAGATGGAAAAGATTGGAATGAATATAGATTTGAATATAAGGAGATGGCGTAATGACTAAAGACTATAAAATTAAATTAATGAAAGCGAAGAAACTTATGGTTACTTTTAACGGTAACCTTATTGAGGCAAAGAGAATGCTAAAGGAAGAGTTTGGAAAAGAAGAGTATATGTCACTATACAACGACTCAAAGCATATCCTGAAAACGCTGAGAAAATACAATAAAAAGTTAAACAGAAAACAAACAAGACTACTGAATGACTTTGCAGAATACGTCGATGCACACGAAAACCTTTCTGACTATTCAAAAGAAGATAGACCATACCTTGTTCAAATTATTGGTCCGTTCTATTGTACGTTATACTTTTTTGACTACAACAGCACTACGGGCAAAGGTGTTACTATTGGTACAATATACAATTTGACAGGCAAAGGCATAGCAAGAGAGGATATTGAAGCAGTATACCTTCTTGCACAGATGCAACACGGTGAACAGGTTATAAACTATGACGGGTATGACGAAGATGCAAAAACGATGAAGGTTGATGTAATAAAGGTTAATCATGTGTATGATTTTAAACACGTTTTATTCGGAAACGGCTCATGGAGAGAGGATGTGCTTAAGGTTCACGCGGAGTATATCAGCGTAAAAGAAACAGAAGAAAATGGTGAAGAAATTTTATGTGAATTTATTGACTTCGCAGATACAAATGCCGTCAAGAAAGGCGAAGAGATTGCAAACAAGATTGCTGAAGAAAAAAAACTCAAAGCTATACTAGAAGCCGAATACTTAACATTCTCAGAAATGAACGCTAAATATAACGGAAACATACTTGCAATAGCATTCTCTGACAAGCCAATAGAGAGAATAAAGAGTACATATAGCATTGATGAAGATTTTATAAAAACGCTAAACACTGAATCGAAATACAAAACGTTCAGAAAAAAGATATTATCAGAGAATCACCCAGACAAAGGAGGAACAGATAGAGACTTTTTGATTGCCGAGGCAAACATGAGAGTGCTGAAGCAGTATTTAGATAAAGAATGTATCATAAAAAAAGAGCCAACAAAGAAGAATGGAAGGAAGACAAAAAGAGAATCTGCTCTCGATAAAGTAAACAAAGCTTTCTTGTAGTAACAATAATCCATTATGAACCAGTCAACCTCTCTCACTGGTTCAAATCAATCCATAAAGTAAAATACAATATAATTAACTTACAAACTATGAAAGGAGATCACCATGGCTTGTAAAACCAAGAAAAAAGGTGGCGGTAAACGTAAACGCTAACCAAACTCTCATGAACCAGTTGCATTGACTGGTTCAAATCAAATATATGCTATAATATACTTCTACGGATATGAAAGACTATCCAACCCAAACTTCACGGAATTACAGAGTATGAAAACTACTCTACCCACAGTATGACGAAAAGCAATCAGGTGAAAGTCCTGATACCCTACTTTGACGGAATCACATAAATTATTTTAAAGGATATTTTATGAGCAAAATCATAAAACAAGACACCAATGGAGATTCTTACGCAGTAGTAACTGATATAGCAGAATATTGCGAAGTAAGCTTAGATGCAGTTCAGAAATTAATTACTAGAAATGTGAAGTTGTTTGATGAGCTTCCAGATAGAATAATTGAGAACATAAAAAATCGGGTGGATTTAAAATCCGACCAAATACAGATACCAAAATTGGAATTAGTTGAAAAAGAAAATAGAAATGAAATCAATTGGAATCGTGTTAGATTGTATCAGCCACATGTAGAGTTACTATTGGCATTAATGAGAAACACAAAACAAGTTAAAGAGCATAAAGCAAATCTTATAGCAGATTTCTTTGCAACAAAATTCGAACTAGCCCTAATGAAGCACAAAGAGCAACAAAGACTTATCAAGAAGCTTGAGAAGAAAGTTAATAAACTAGAGCTAGACAAATTTAACGACTGGGATGAAGAATTTATCACCGCATCAAGATACGTTAAAGAGCATCCAGAACTTAACATTACGGCAACTGAACTTCTCGACATGATGTCAGATAAGGGGTTGATTGATACAAAAGTCGTAACAAGGCAAGTAAGACTTCCAGTAGAAGGAAAATCATTTCATGGCAAAAAAGGCACATTACTTGTGAAAGAAAAAGCTATCGACAAACTCTTTAAAGTTTAGTCCATCCATCCAATAAATCAGCGACCTACTTATAACAAATCTAACTCCCCTTTAGAGGGGGAGTTAAAACAAACAGCATAGAACAACTCCAATGAACCAGTACTCTTCTGGTTCAAATCTCCTCCTAAACTTCCATATGATACAATAGTACAAATTTAACACAAGGACAAACAGGATGAAGATAGAAGATATTTCTAAATATTCAAAAGATGACTTACTTAAGATTGCAGAAGAAGACTATGGATTGCACTGGTTCCCAGAAGCAAAGGATCCAGATAAGCCAACAAAGCAGGAAATTGCAAATGCGATAAATAAAGTAGAAGATGATTTTAACAGAGAATTTTCTGATGCAAAATCTGTTGACGAAAAAAAGAAGTCGAAGAAAAAGACACGAGCAGAGTTAAAAAGAGAACTAATGGCTTTACATAGAGTTGAAGTAACTGAGTTAAGAAAAATTGAAACATATGAGAATGATGACTCAAACAGAGTTGTTTTTATCACATGGGGTAATGCTATCGTTGGAATGCATACAAACAGAGTTGTATTTGGAACTCCATGGTTTTTACCTATGGGATGCATCAAGAACCTTCAGTCAGTAAGATATCAAAAAGTAGATAACAAGAGGACGCAGGTTGCTCAAGTTGGTGCACCAAAACCAGCATACAAAGTTGACTTCCTTCCTATGCCAACAAAAGCGGAGCTTGAGGCCATTGCTAAAAGACAACAATTAAGAGAAGCGCAAGGAATCTAATATGGCAATACCTTATCACGGAGATACGGATTATAGCGAGAAAGTGTCAGATCTTGACACTGGATACGCCGACTCAAATGGAGTAACAGCAACAAATGAGATAGTTGATAATATTGATCCAGGTGGTCTATCAATCTCCGTTGATGAGCTTGTCGGCTCAAAGACACTTTCAGATGGCGGAGTCCTTGGAGACCTTCTTGAGCTGTTAAGGGTGCATGTTAATGACATGATAAATAGGAGTGAGCTTGACAGAACAACTGCAGGTCAAGTATACTCATCATTGATACAAACAGCACTGACTGGTTCACTTGATTGGGTATTTAGAACTAATGAAGTGAAGCAGGCAGATAAGCAGCGATCTCTTGATATGGTTCAAAAACTATATGAAATAGAAGCAGCAAAGCTTGGTGTAGCAACTATGCAAGAAGATAGAAAGCTTAAAATGTTTGATCTAAATTACATTAAGCCACTTGATCACGAAATGCTTGTTGAGCAAGTAGAGAACCAGCATATAGTGCACCAACTAACACAGAGCCAGTATGATGGATCAGAGATAAACAATAATACGGCTCAATATAATCTTGATAACATTCTTCCAAAACAAGCAACGTTGCTTGATGATGACCACTCTGCAAAAGAAACTGAGTTAGGTATAAGATCGTACTACAAAGATGAAATGCAAACAGTAGAAAAGAGTATACTTGATGATGAGCACTGTATAAAGTCAACTGACTGTGAAATAAAAATATACTACAAGGATGAAATGCAACCAGAAGAGAAATTGACGCTTGTTGCAAATAGAGAGATCGCACAAAAAAATGTAGATCTAAAAGATAGAGAACTTGATTTGGCAGATAAAGAGCTTGCAATGAAAGATAAAGAATTGCTACTTAAGGACAAAGAGCTTGATCTTGCAGAAAAAGAACTTGACATGAAACAATATGAGCTTGACAATGTTCTTCCATCACAAGTGTCGCTAACCAATGCTCAAGCATGTGTACAAAATGCTGAATGCTCAATCAAGACATACTATCATGATAACATCCAAGTATATGAAAAAGATATGGCTCATGCAAAAGCATTTCAAGAAGAAGTTAACGCTGGTAATTACAATGCAGATGACTCTATGCCAGCCAAGAAGATTGAACAAATGGGTATTCAGAACCAATTGTACACAAGACAAAAAGATTCATACGATGATATAAAGTATCAAAAATTGTTTGACACTCAAGTAAACTATGCTGCAATGATCTTTGCTGACAGAACAGAGGAAACACCAGAGGTGTTACAAATTGGTGGTGGTGATGCTGTTGTTGATACATACAACCTTCTTACACCAAATCAAATATAATGATAACTAGCAATAGGAATAGTACATGGGCTTATTTTCTTCGTCTTACAAATACTTTCAGTCAATATCCTTTCAGCCCATGAAGGATGAACCTTTTGGTGAATACAGGTATTCAAGAAAGCAAATAGCATTTGCAACTGTTGGAAATGCTAGAGCCTTTGGAAAGGAGATCTGGAAGTATAAGAAAAATTATAGACACAAATTTAATTCAGATATAGCAAAAAGACTTGATGCTCAGCCAGAAGTCCTTCCAATAGAAAATTTGAAGGTCGACGGAATTCACGACTACATAGAGAACTATACAGATATAACAGATTTTCAATCTGTGTTAAAAGTATGGAAGAAAGAGAATAGGATTCTAGATCAATATCTTGATGAAGATGAATTCCCAACACCATCACAAGTTGTTGAAGAGTATATGGGTAGTTCAGATATGCCATATAAACTAAATGCAGATGGATATGATTTTTACTGTAACTATAATTCAACAGACAAATTTGATGGATTGATAAGATGGAAGATTATAAGCGAAGAACTGTCTGACGACAGTAAAATAGTAACATTTACATATAATCAATATAGGTATGAGGAAGAAGATGATCCTGACAGTGACGATGATGATGACACAGTTATCGTTGAATATGATGATGGAGAAAGTTCTGTAGACTTTGATTCAACAAAATGGTTTTACGCAAAATGTTATTACATTGATACTGATGGAACATTTGATGTAGAGAACAATATAGTCTTTGTACCATATGACTACTACACTGGTTCAATATACGAATCTGACAATCAACGAACAATGGAGTTCGCACCAATTTTTCAATTAAAAGGTGACAATGAACCAGTCGATGTAGAGATTGAGCAAAAGAGAATGCTAAAGTCGTTTGGTCTATCACTTGATAGTGTTCAAGGTATGATTGATAATGGAGATATAGATGACTTTAGGCTTGGATTTGCTATTCCTCCAGATGACGCAGCAAAGTCTGCTGCAATAGCAAAATATTTATTTGAGTTCTTTGATGCGGTTGGCGGAGATCCGTATTCTGGAAGGATAAATCTAGGGACAGAAAGAAATAGAAAAATAGAGTTCTCTGTTGGAGATGGAGATAATGAGCTTGTAGTAGAAACACTATTCCACTTAGAAGAGAGGGTAGTTGATGGGCAGATTGATAAAGATCCTGATTTTGCAGAATACAAAGTAAAGCTTAAGCAAAAGATGTCAAATGCAGACATATATTATGACGATGTAAAAGAGATATATGACGACGCAATTGGTGGATCAGAAACCGATATAACACAAATGTATAATGCTGTTGTTGATGCATATAATAACGATAATGACACATATAAGAGCTACTATGACAAGTTGCCTCCAGAGGGATATAATAGAGAGTCATTAATTCATAAGTACACATATGCATTTTGTACTCCTGCTGACATGGATGCTGTTCTGTTTGAAGAGCTAAATTTCAATACTGCACAGGAAGAAGATGATCCAGTATATGAGCAATATTGGGAAATAGAGTCATATAAAAGGTTTAGATCAATAATGCCATCAGAAGAAGAAGCATTATATGTTCAACTTATATCAGACACAAACATATTATTACTAGAGGATCCAGAGACTGGAGATCTTGTAGAGGACGAAATGAAGTCTGTGTCAATCGTTTTAAGGAAGAATATTTCTGATTCACAATACAAAGAATTTCATTACAGATCAGGTAAACTCGACTATGAAATAGACGGACACACTGCAAGCGTATACCATGAAAGACCAGATAAAACCTTTAGACTATTTATGATGAACGACTATCTTGCTCATAAAAGATTTAAGGAGTACACATCAATATATGACAGATCTCTATGTGGTCTTGCGTATTGCCAAGTAAGAATAAAGGTGCGGTGGTATGAAAAGTCGTGGTTCAAACTATTCCTTCAAATAGCTGCCGTTGTGATTACTGTTTGGACTGCAGGTAGTGGAGCTGGACTAGGAGCAACTCTAATGAGTATGGCTTCAACGTATGCTATAGCATATGTAGCAATGAAAATCGCTGAAGCAATAGGTGGTGAACTTGGAGTGATAATAGGTACTGTTGTCGCTGCTGCATCAATGTATTTTAACCCAGCTGGTTCTGGTATGTCTACTGCTGATCTATGGCTATCAACGTCAGATATGTATCTAAAGCTTGAGAGCATAAAAGTGAAAGAAGATATAAAGAAAATGCAGGAAATGTATGATGAGTTCAAAAGCAAAATAGATAAACAGATCTACTATATGGAGCAGGAGATGGCAGCTATGGATGCAACTGGATATAGTCAAGAGGCTATAATAATGAACATTGCAAACAGAGCATATAACGAAGGATATTCAGATATATTGTTCACGCCTGAGATTGTTGAAGATATGCAAGACGAAGATTGGAAGCTTCCAGAGGTTAAGCAAGTTGACTATGATTTAGCTGAAACATTGTATAATCAATCAACAGAGATACCAAGAGGGATCTACGAGTTTGAGCATCAAATGAATGTTGTAACAACATTTGGAGCAAACCAAAACAACTATTAAAGGATATAATATGTCATGGCAAGATTATGCAAGCGGAACAGCGCAGACAAATACATATGGAGCAATACCATCTCTTGATTTTCAAAGCAATACTCTAGGTGCACTTAATAATGCTACTGCGCAAACATCGGCAAACACTGGAACATATGTTCCTGTTGCTGGAGACTTCACGTACGCAAACGGATACACGGCGAGCGGATCAACACCGTCATACAAACTTGGTGGAACAGGTCAAAACATATACAACAAAAACGATTTTGGATCAGCATCAAGTCAAGATGGATTTGGATCTGCTGCTGGAGGAAGTTCTGGATTTTTCGGAGATATGTCTGGAGCAGAAAAAACTAATTTCGGAATAAATGCACTTGCAACAGTAGGTGGACTGTATTCAATGTTCGAACAAAACAAGCTTGCGAAAGACTCGTTTAAATTCAATAAAGAAATGGCAACAAAGAACTATAATATGACAAAAGATGCATATGATCGAAGAATAAGAAGAGGATCAAATATTTCTGATCAGCTTGCAGGAAAATCTTACGACGATGTGTATGCAGCTCAACAGGAATATTCTGCTGCAAGAGATGCAAAAAATGCAAGACTAGAGTCTGAAGGTAAGATGTAATGGCTGGAGATATTTCATGGGACGGTAGAGCTACTCAGGTAGCTGCTCCGAGACTAGACAACTATGGTTCAGCTTTTCAACCAATTGCGAACTGGGCTCAAAAAGCTGTTGACCAACAGAATAGACGCAAAGAGATTGAAAATGCAAACAAGTTTCTTTCTGAGCGTGAAAACGTTAAGAACCAGTGGGCTAGAGAAGCAGCTCAAGCACAAAGAGATTTTACTCATGTAGAAAACGAAGCAAACAGAGGATTAACACAGGCTCAAATCAATGAAACGGCTAAACACAACAGAGCCTCTGAGATGAATGATATAGAGAGAACAGGGATACAGAGAGCACAGGTAGAAAATACTGGAAATTACCAAAATGGTATGCTTGATTTAAGAAGAAAAGAAATTGGAATAAAAGAAAGGAAAGCAAATTTCGATATCAATCAATCAATAAAAAAGGCAGAAGAAGCAAAAACGAAAGAGCAGCAGACTAATTCTATATTGCAAAGCATATTGCAGCCAGTAAAAACACCTACTGTTAAAACTGTTACTGGTCACGAGTTTGTTCCAAATAAAGCAGCCGAAGAAAAAGTAAACGATGAGTATAAACAGAAGTTTGATAAAGCAAAAAGCTCAATGTCTAGTATATTAAATGATATGCATCCAGACATTAAAAAGCTTGTTGAAAGCGGAGCATCAAGAGATGACATTAATGCAAAGATTGCAGAGCTTATCCAAAAGAATAACGCATATTTATCTCCTGGAGACAAAAAGTATGGATACGGAACAAAGCCTGGTGTAAACAGGGCTGGTTCAAACAATGCAACACAAAGCACTTCTACTGTTGACGGAAAAGAATTGAAAGGATCAAGAGCAGTTAAGAAGCAAAAAGAAATAGATAAGATAAAGAACTCTCTATCTCTATATGACCAATATGTTGATGGTGCAAAAGCGCTAACAGAGATTAGCAGTGAGTGGAATTACAACAAGAGTATAGTTCCGCAAAAAAAGAAAAATGTGTATGGAGAAAAAATAGATTACACTGGATTGTACAATGCACGAAATGAAAGAATTGCTCAAATAGAACAATCAATTCCATATTTAACAAAAGCTGGACAAAAAGTTGCGCTGTACGAAATTAAAAAGCTTCAAAAAGATAATGATGTAATACTGAAAAACATTGCAAAAGAGAGAAAAGTAAAAGTCGATGGTGACGCAAAAGTAAAAGAATTGGCAATGGATACTAAAAAACAAGATATTGACGCTGCAAGAAAGATATACGACAAGCTTTCAGATGACAATAAGAAGGAAGTTGAAGGATTAACATTCTCGAATTGGTATAAAAAGAAATATGGACAAGGATCTCTTCCTAATACAAAAAAGAAAAGTGGAAGACACAGAGGAGTTCAGTAGAGGGATTATTTTCCATCTTCGTTCTCAACAATCAACCAGCCCTCAAAATTGAGGGCAGCCATTCTGTCTTGTTCTTACATGAACGGACATCCACGATGGATACCAAAAAAATTAATCAAACGTGTCTTTTAAGCCTAAACGAATCTGATCCGTTTAAAACGGCACTGAATTTCATGATGTCTGAATTGTAGATTAAAAAACTACAAGCATAGAGGAGTTCAGTAAAAAGCCTAATGATGGTATAATCTCTAATATAACTTATATTGGAGAAAAATATGCCATCAGAATTTGAAAACTTACAAAATCAGCTTGCATCCTATGATGATGAAGTAAATGATTTATACAGTAGTGCAGACAGATTCCTGTACGACTATGAACTAGCAAATTACAGAAACTACAGAGACGATAATCCACTACATGATCAGAGAAACAAACTTGAATTAGACGATAGAGGATTCCTAAAAGAAGACAGTGATTGGACAAAATCTCTTAAATCTAAATACAATAGCTTTGTATCATCAGTGTTTGATGCAGGAGATAGTTACCAGTTTGATATATATGATAATGGACGTGTTGTATCTGGAGCAAATAAAAATTATGATGCATCTGGTTCAGCAAATGCATTCGACGAAATGGATGATAATGAATTTATTGCTTATGCAAAAAATGTAGAAGAGGATCCAAATGCTCAAAATGTTTTATACTCATATAAACAATATGCTGGAAAAGATAAAGATGGTAATGATCAATACAACTATAAAGTTGGATACGCAAAAGCAGGCGCATGGGACAGGGTAAAAGGAAATTTTGCATCTCAAGGAATTGAGCTTCTGTGGGATAAGAGGTTTGGCGGAGCCGAAGAGTATGAAAACTCTTTTCATAAAAGATTCATAAGCAATATTGCAGTAGACAAGGGAAACAACAAATCAAGTGGATTAAATTTCAACGATGGATACACAGAGCTATATCAAAAAGACTTACTTGGAGTCGACGAGAACCAGTCTAGAGATGACACATATGCTAATGCTGAAAAATCACTACAAAGTAGCAATGAGTACTGGAAAAAGCATACTGGATCAGATAGTGTAATAGATGCTTTTCAATACGGTGCTGTAAGACTTGGAGGAGACCTTATTGATGTTGGTTCCACATCGCTCGGATACGTGCTTGAAAAGCTTGGTGCAGAAAATTCTCTAGAAGATAATATTGGAGACACAATATCTGACAATGCAGCAAAGTGGGTTGGATATGATACACAGGCTCAAACAGAGGCAACAAGAGAGGCGATTGCTGCATGGAACAGAGGAGACTATTTTGACGCAGTATTTAATGACCTAGGTGCAAAAGGTAACACAATGGTAGAATCGCTACCAGAGATGATCCTGATGACTGGTTCACTAGGTGCAGGTGCTGGTGTTAAGGCTGCAAGTCTTGCAAAGAAATTTTCTAGCACAGAAAAAGCTCTGAAGGTTGCTGAGGCAACTGGAGACATTGCAAAGGTAAAGAAGTATACATCTGAGTTAAATTCTCTTAAAACTGCATTAAGGACTGAAGGAGCAGATATTGCTGCCGTAGAAACTCTTGCGAACCAGTCAACGTTTACATCTCTTGCAAAAGAGGCATCAACAAACTTTGGATTCAAATCTGTTTGGGCAAAAAATACTAACAATGTAATTGAAGAAAGAATGGCAAATGGAGATGATGATATTAGTCTTGGAGAGTTTACTGCTATAGCAGCATCTCAATATTTCCTAACTGGATTAGATAAAGTTGCGTTTGACGACATCATAAAGTCAACACAGCTTAGGTCTGCATTCAAGAGTGCTTACGATGCAGTAAAGGGAACATCGTACGAAAAAAGCGTTCTTGGCAAAATATATAGCACGTCTATTGGAATGGCAGAGGCTACAGGCAAAGAAGGTGTCCAAGAGTACTTGCAAACGTGGGGAGAGATTTTAGGAAAAGACGTTGGAGTGGATGGAAAAACATTTGTTGAATCATACAACGACAAAGAGAACCAGGATGAGGCAATTGGTGCAATGGCTATGGGTGCAGGTGCAGGATTTGTTACGCATGCTACAGCATCAACTGGTTCATATGCGATGTCAAGTGCTGGAAAAGCTCTCGGTACAATCAATATGTCAACAGACAACAAGCTTGAGGATGCAGCAGTAGCAAGCGCAGATCTTGCAAAATCAGTTGGAAGAGCATCAAAAGACTCTGCAAAATATCTTGCATCAAAAATTGCACAAACAACTGATCCAGAAAAACTAAAAGTTGAGGTAGAAAAAACATACAAAGATACGCTTGACAAGTTTGGAGAAAACCTAACATCAGACATGAAGGAAAAAATTGCAAGAGATACTGCAAGCGTAATCAGACAAAGCAAGCATCCAAAGGAAGTAAAAAGAGACATGCTTGAAGCATTGTTTGCATCAGATTCTTTAAGTGACGATGAGAAAAGTTCATTCTTTAACAAGTTCGCCCAAGATGCAATACGTGATGTTGTTGATCTGTATAAAGCCGAATCAAGAGGATCTGACATTAGTTCAGATGTAGAAAGCGACGTTGGTGGCTTACTTGACTCTGCTACAACAGACAATAAAGTTGACACACTAAACCCTGTAAAAGGAAAACTTGGCGGAATTATTGACTCAATCGATATAGCAATAGAGGATGCCGAGAAGCAAGGAATTGACAGTACAGACCTAAAGAAAGCTAGAGCAGTTGTTAATGCATACAATACATCAGACGTTTTTGAAAAGTCACTTGACAGTGTTGGTTCAGAAGTTGACATAGTTGGATTTGTTGGTGACACAGGAAGCATCCTAAAGCCATCACTTAAGCAATATGAAGCTAACTTAATCGATAATGTAAGAGAATCAGATGATGGTTTTGCAAGCTCAGAAATGCTTGCTGAGTGGGCAAAAGAAAGAAAAAACAAGCTGAGATTCGAAAGTGACAATGGAACACCTATTAGAGGTGTTTATAATTTTGTTGCTCAAACTGGTGACGAAAATATTAGGGCAGCAAATCTTGCTAGGAATGTACTATCAACAGTAAAAGATATTGACCCAAACGAGAAAGAGAATCTAGAGAATGCTATAAGAGATTTTGAGGATGCAACTGTAAGTGATGCAACAAAATTTATAAACTCAAAGTTTTCAGAAGGAAACAAAGTACAAGAAAAAACAATGGATCCAGACGAGGCAGTAAAGCTAAGAAATGAGATAAGATCTGCAAAAACAGCAAATGATGCAAACAGAATATTATTTTCAATAAATAATGGATTCTCTGACCCACAGACTGCAAATGAATTTATGAAGATGTATGCAGGGATAATTTCTGGAAAAGGAAATCCACTGCAGACTGGTTCAGGCAAGACAGCAAGAGACTTCATTAGAGAAATTGAATCTGGAACATTCAGTAAGACTGACATAGTAGGCGCTATAAATTCAGGAACATTAAAAGGCACAGATGACGAACTTGAGTATCTGTCTCATAGAATGAATACTAGGTCTAGTGATGTTATACAGTCTATTCCAGAAGAGCTTGAGAAGGGAGTGGTTGAAGCAAAAACAGTTGATGAAGTAAAACTTGGATTTGCAAACATAATAAACAATAATGCACTATCATATAAACTGTACAAGAAGTTAAGGGATCTTGTTGCAAAAAGAGTTTCTGAGATAGAACAAAAAAACAGCGAACCAGGTGATAGTAATGGTACAACAAAAGAAACAGAAAACAATAGTGCAAATATAGTAGAAAATAATAGCAATGCAGAAAATTACAAAAACATTCAGAAGCAAGTCGAACAAGTAGTAACTAGTGAGTCAAAAAATAACAGTAAAGAAAATAACGCAAATGAAGGTGATAGTGAGCCAAGTGGCTATTCTGTAGGTGAATACGATACAAGGTCAATTGATGCTGAAATAAGAGAATTTGAATATCTAAAGCAACGATTAAATGACATGACTAAGGACGATAAAAACCTAAGTGATGCTGACAGGGTTGTACTGAAAAATGTCAAGAAATCAATAGAGAAGCAACTAAGAAAAGTTGACGAAAAGATAAAGAAGTACGAGCGAGCAAAAGAAAGACAGGAAAAAGGACTAGAGAAAAACAAGTTAAAAAATATTGATCTAAAAAAAGAGAAATCTCACAGAGGCAATAGTTCTATTCTTGCTAATTCAAAGCAAGCAGTGCTTGATGCAATAGACGCACTAAAAAAATCATTAAAGAAAATAAAAAATACTATTTCAAAATTAATGAAAAAAAGAGATTCATTAAAAAAGGTTTATGATATCATAGACGCATATGAGAGCAAAGGCAAAGTTGACATTCGTTCAAAAAAAAGAGTTATAGATGAGATAGACAATGCAATAGAGTCTACAAAGGAAAAGAAAAAAGAATTAGAGAATAAACTTAATAAAGAGAGCGAAGAGTCATTAAGGAAAAAGCTCAAAGAGGATGTAAAGCAGTCTAGAAAAGGAAACGATTCATCGTCTCTAAGAAGCTCTGCGAAAAACAAACTAATGAAACTTGCATCGATATATCAGAACCAAGTCAAGAAGATAAGATCCGATATAGAGAGTCAGCTAAAAAAGCTTGACAAGATAGATAAAGCAACAGAATACGCAAAGACTTCAAGAGAAAAGCTAGAAGATGCATATGACAAAATTTATAACAGATACAAAGAATCACTTGAAAAGAAAAATAATTCAGTAGAAAAAAACAAGAATACAATAATGTCTGAGCAAAAAAGAATAAGTGATCTTCAAATGAACCTTACTGTTCTTGCTGGCAAACTAAAAAACGGAACAATTGGCAAAAAAGAGTTTGATAAACAAGCTAACAAAATAGAGAAAAGAGTGAAGCAACACAATGAGAATATAGCAAAGCATATAAAGTATATAAATGAAATAGAGGATAGGTTTGGAGATACAGAAAGTAGGTTCATAACAAGACTAAGACAGATATCATCAAAACTAAATGATGATAGAGATGGAAGTAAGCAACGCAAAAAGATTCTCGAGCTCGAAGAGAAGCGAAGAGATATTGAAGCAAAAACAAAAGAGTATGTCAATAAGGCGATGAAAGAGCTTGGCAATAACAACGATGTTGCAGTAAAGGTTTTCCTTGATATAGCAACAGTAGAATCATCAAATAAGCTAAGAATAGAATCATCTCTAAATGCAAAAATAAGCAAGCCAAATGATGTTATAAAAGACATAAAAACAGCTGGTTCACAATTTGTAGAAGAGGTTAAGAACGACAATATAAAAGCGTATATGAAAGAAAAAAAGACAGTTCTATCAAGACTTGGAAATTTGTTTAACGCTACAAAAGAACAGCTGTTGGCATGGGCTGAACTAAACAAGATTGATGAAAGTGTTGTAAAATCAGTAGTAAACGTATCTAAATATATGCATAGAATTGATGATATAAAAATCATAGAATCAACAAGAACAGAGGTTGACAATAATGGTAAAATTTTCCATACTGATGGAAAAGACTTTGTGTCATCATTAAGTGCAATAGGAGTTGAATCTGAGCAGCTTAAGGATGCATTGAAGTTTGGTACCGTAATGGCTCTAATGAGTTATTCATCAGTAAAAAACAATATAGCATCAATGGATACAGATGATATATCAAAAGATTTCGGAATAGATAATGTCTCTGCAATGAAACTAAAGACAATGGCATTCAAAGGGTTTGTTCCAATGCGAACACTTGAGTCAGAGGTTAAATCTGTTGTGATGTCAAGACTTGGAATAAAGTTTAATAGCAACATTGACATAGAAACGTCAAGACTTGTTGAGGCTGGAATAGAAGCAAGTATTGGTGCAAATTTAAACGGATTAGTTATTGAGAATGATGCAGGAGAGATCATTCAAGAAAATGTGACAGGCAAGAATATGCACATGGTTCAGATTGACACAGAAAAAATGATGCTATGGAAGGAATATAAAGAAGACTATTCAAATATACAATACATTAACGAAGGATCAAAAAGATTACCACCAAAGAGGATGCCATATAAAGTAAAAGAAAACGATACTCTAATAAATTCGTTTATAAAGCTTGACGACAAGCACAAGAAAGACATAGAGAAAAATAACGAAACAGAGATGTTCTTTGCAGATACAACAGAAGACTTTGTTAAGGAGTATAAAAAAGACAAAAAACAAGCGCTTAAACAGTTTGGATACGTTGAGCTTACAAATGACATGACAATTGATGAAATGAAGCTTCAGAAGGCTCACAATGAGAAGTATGAGCGTGAAGCAGATGCTCTTGTCAAACACTATGAATCTATGAAGAACCAGGATGGTACTGTAAGCTCATTTTACATACCATGGGGAGTAACAAAATCAGAGCGTATGACAATTAAATCTGACCTAAATGTTCAAGAGTCAAAGATTCACAGAACATTCGTAATTTCAAAAGACTACAAGTCGAAACTAGACACACGACCTGGTTCCAAAAGATTAGTTGATGAAATAGCGATAACAGAAGAGTTATCTAATACTGAAATGTTTGAGGTATTCCTTGCGCAGTCATTCGGAATGGATCCTGACAAGAACAGTAAATACAACGTATTTAAAAGCATTAGAAGCAGAATAGATGTTTATGGTGGCAATGTTTCAATAACGTATAAAGACGGCGAGAGTGAGTGGAAGGCATTAAGCGACTATGTAAAAGGTATTGGTGAAGATAGTGATAATCTTGCTACAATCTTCCATAAGTTTGAAGGTGCGCATTCTGTAATGGCAGCAAAAGAGCTTAGAAAACTTAATCGAACCAGTGATACTGCAAGTTTTGAAACAGTACTGTACGGAGAGGCTGACGGTATTACATCTGGTCCTGCACTATTAAATATGAAGGTTCTTGGGGATCATCAGCTGAAAATGCTAGAGAAGGCTGGTATCTATACTGACAAATCAAAACAGAGACTTGAAAGGTATGCAAAATTCCTTCTATCAAAAAAGCATGGTATACACGAAGATCTAATAGAGTTGTCACATGGATCACTCGTTGAGGCTGGTAAGTACCATATGGATATTGTAAATGGTGAAACAGAAACACTTAAAGATGGCGAAATAATTGTAAAGAGAATAGAGATTGATGGAGATAAATATGATGCTTTCCTTGATCTATATACAACAGTTGGACAGTATTCTCTTGAAGCAAAAAAAGCCTTTGAGTCAAGAAGAGATAAAGACGGGAAAACAAATTTCGATAAATTGTCAGCTTTTGCAAAGAGACTATATGGAATGGTATTTGAAGAAGGAACACTTAGTGAGTTAAGATTTCTGTCAAAGGATCCAACAATGACGTTTGGATATGGTGCTATGATATCATCAATACAGAGAGCGTTAACATGGAATTCATTTATAAAAGCAATACGTGACAAAATGAAAGAGTCGAAGTCTATTGACATTTTGAAGAAAGCAATTTCTGATTCTCACGTAGAAAATCTAATTGTTTCATACAGAAACAGCAACAAGAAAGATCCATCTAAAGATGATATTGAGTCATTCAAGAGAGACGGAGCAAAGCTTGCAAATGAGTATGTTTCTAACACAAAAAACTACTCAATATATGACAAAGATAGAGATATTTTTAGAGAACCAACAGACGTTGAGCTTAGCAGAATGATTGAGAAAAATGAGCAATATAAATTCATTGAAATATCAGATGATGTTCACGCAATGGTTCATAGTGCATATGGAAGAAATACAATAGGTAGCTTCTATAAGCATGCACTAAACAAGGCTTTTGGAGAGATATCTGACATGAGGAATGCATTTAAAGCGACAGACCTTCTTGTATCTAGTGTATTCAATGCGAAGCTTAAAGTTAAGCTTGATGCCATAAGAAAAAAGAATGGATCAATTTCAAAGAAAAAGTATTTTGAAGAAGTAATAAAATTGCATGAATCAGGTTTTGGACACTCTTTAGATAATGGAGAAACAAGACAACCACTGTATAAAACAGACAACTCAATAAAATCAAATACAAGAGATTTTGAAAGAGTTGTTGTAAACGGAAATGAATACTTTGCATCTGTAACTCCTGATGGACTAACCTTCAAGAGCAATTCTGGAGCAGCAGTAACAATCAGCATTCACTCTCTTGATGGGTCAGTAATGCAAGAATCATTAAAAAACAATGACTTTACAAACATATATGATGCAATAATTGTTGGAGCAGTTCAATCTAAAATAACTAATGCAACAGATATATATAACACTGAGTGGGTTACGAAGTCGCTTGAGAGACAGGACTTTAAATTGTATAAGGAAAAAGCAGACAAGATGGTATCGTCTATGACAGAAGATGAACTAGATGCCTTCTTTAATCTTACTAACGATATAAAAGTTGTAAAGAAGAATGTGTCAGTTACTGAAGGTAAGACGAATAGGGCACCAGTATATGTTCTTGATTTCAAGGAAAAAGGGAAAGCTCCAAAAAGGGTGCTAAATAAAAGATACCAAGGAAAAACTAAATACATAATGTCAAATGATGGAGAAAATGCATCAATATCAATAAATGACAGCAATGGTGTAAATGTAGCAAGAATAGATGTGTTTAAAGATGATTCTGGGCAGGTTGTAGCAAAAGCAGAAGTGTTCGCTGTTGCTCCAAATGGTATGTTTATGAAAGCAACTAAGCCTGTAGTTGTACCACTTAATATTGACAGTGTTGCTGATCTAAGTGTTGACGATGCCATATCGGCTATAAACAGAAAGGTAACAAAGGATACAAAGACATACATTGACACAAAAAATAAAACAAAAGAACCAATGTATACAATGCTAACAAAAACAATAGCAGTTGAAAAGCATGAGGCATCAATTGAGCCAGATGGAGACTGGGGATTCCTTGGACACAACTTATTAAGCATTCCATTTGCGATAACACATGGAAAAAATGTTGTCAACGAAGGAATAAGATACTTCAATAAAAATGTAAATAAAATCTTTAGTAACCAGATGTTTGTTGCTGGAACAGGAATTGTTGAAGTAAATATAGCTCATACTAAAAAGCGACCAAGAGAAATTGAAGATTGGTCAGATGATTTTAAAGCAATGTACAGTGGAATAATTAAACTCTATGGAACCAAGTTGAGAGAGTTTATTCAATTGGATGCTGCAAAAAACGGGTTAACAGTAAATGATATAAATGCTATTACAAGAACGATAGATTTTGAAAAACTTGAACTAAAATATGATATTAATGACATTGAACAACAACTGGTTCACAATAAGACAGATAGCGTTAAAAAAGCAGTATCTTACATTGAGTCTCTTCTAAAGCAGGAGAGATTAAATTTATACGGAGTATATGATATGTTTATTGGAAAAAATGCAAACAAGAAAATTGATGACAAAAAACAGAACATTCCTCCAATTGACAGAGTTAAGAAAAAATTCAAAGCTTATTTTGAAGACAAAACAAAAGGGTGTCTATAGTATACTGTAGACACTTAGACATAGTATATAGGAGCAAACAATGGCTTGTACAGGTGAAATGCGATTTGACGCATTAATGAGAGAACTTGATAATGCAGAGAAAGAGTCACTTTCTCAAAAAGATATATTAGCTATAAAAGAGGATCTAGGAAAAGGACTCAGACCTGAGTTTCATCCAGAGAGATTTAGCAGAAGCAAAACAGCAAAAGAACTTGGATTTGACAAGGTGTTTCCTGATCTTACTGGCGGACAACTTGGTGCAAAAAAAAATGCATTCTTTACTGCAGTAGAAAAGCTTAATAGTGGACAGAAACTAACAAAGAACCAGGAGGATACATACAACAAGGTAAAAGACTGGTTCACAAATGTTGAAGATGACGGAAAGTCTAGATTTCTTGAAGATGGAACACAAGGCGACCTAGAATCGTTTAGAAAAGTTAATCTAAGTCCAAATAAGGCCGACAGCACAAAAGCTCCTAAAAAGCTGTCTAAGGCAACTAAATTTATAGGGTTTGGTGCACCTGGTTCAAGTACAGCAAAGTATGCATCAGTCCTATCAAAAGATCACGCCGATAGAGTAAATTCTGGAAAATATACTTCAGATGATATTGTGTTTTTGTCTATAAATGGAAAAGGGAAAATAACTGAAGAAAACTTTAATAAAACTCTTGAAGAAGCAAAAAAAGCGCTAGATGCTGGAGCAACTATTCTATTGGATGACAACAAAAATTCAAGCAGAGAGTACAACAGTCAAGGAGAAGGAAAATTAAAAGAAGAGCTATCAAAGAACTATAAATACGGAGAAAAGGATGGTATAGGACTCTTTAAAGGAAGAAAGAAACAAAAGAAATACAAGATACTAAAAAAGCTTGATAACGGAAAAATTGTATTCAACAATATGAAGCCAAGCATTAAAACTTCAAAAGTAAGCGATATAGAGGACTTGTTGTCTGACATTGACAGAAACATTACCGAAGACGAGAAACGCAGTATAGACTTGCTTTTAAGCTCTATAAATGGTGACATTGAAATAAAGCTACAAGAAAATCTTGGAAAAGCTGGTATTCAATATGCAGGAAGAAATTCAATTGGAATCGATATTGCAAATATTAAAGACAATAGCATTGATCCGTATGCTGTTATTATTCATGAAATTGGACATTTGGTTACAGAAAAAGAGATAAACTCAAATCCTTCTTACAGAAAAAGAATCAAAAAGCTGATGAATGAAGCGCTTAAACATAACCCACAATGGAAAGATACATATGCGTTTACAAATGAGCATGAGTTTACTGCAACACTACTCGAAAAACAAGATCTTAGAGATGAGTTAGACAAGATAGTCTACGGTAAAAAAACAATCCTAGATCACATAAAAGATATATTAAATCACTTTCTAAAAAATGTTAAAAATAATGATAAGAGAACACTACTGTCAGAGTCACTTGCTGTAGTATTTGATAAGAGTCATGAACCAAATTTTGATAAAGATTACAATAAGGGATCATCAGATGACATTGTTGAATTAACTCCAGAGACGGCACTTATGAATGACTTGTTGACAGAAAATAATCTTGGAGATGTGTTTAGTAGGGTGGTACAAGAAGTAGATATGGCTTCAGGAAAGGTACTTAACATTACTCAAGACTATTATGATCACATGGATAGAGTACTAAAAATAATTCAAGATGTAATGAAGAATAACGGTACAAAAATAGATTTCTCGCTTGGAGTAACAGATAGTACAAATACAAAAGGTATGTGGACACCTGACTTCGACTTTGAGAACCAGGAGGATAGGGATGCTATCAAGGTACTGTTCAACCCTGCAGATAAAACAAGTTCTGCATCTGAGGTAATGCTTCACGAGCTTTTACACAGTCTATTTAAAAGAGCATTTGATTCAGATTTGAAAATGAGAAAAGCATTCGAGGATCTTAGAAGAGAAGTTAAGAAGCAACTTGGTCCAGATGTCTTTACTATTCAAATGGTTCAAGAGGGTGCAACATCACTAACTCCTGAAGACGAGAAATTGATACAAAGAAAATTTGATTACATACTATCAGATGGAGCAGACATAGAGGAGTTCATGGCATATGCAATGTCAAATAGCTACTTATTTGATGCTATAAAAGATATACAGATACAAGATGTGCCTTCAAAAGTTGATGAGGCACTATCGAGACTTGCAGAAGTAAGAAAACTAAAGGGTAGTGGAAATAAAATTTTTGGAATAATAAATAGGTCAATAGATGTTCTGACAGCATACTTATCAGAGATATTAAGAAAAATATTTTCACCAAAACAAAACATAGGAAAGACTGGTGATGAAATAATGAAGCAGACATTGCAAGATGTTCATGCGTTTCAATTAAAACAACAATTCCTATTAGCAAATGAAACTTTTTCAGATACATTAAGAGGGTATAGCAATGCTCCATTATTTATTGGTCAATCACTTGAAACTGCTGCAACTGTGATAGATGCAATGGGAGCTGTTACTGGCCCAATAGAGGACGGAGTTAGAAAAATACTTGAACAAAAAGACAAAATAATTTCAAAGCTTGATCCAAAATCAAACAAGGTTGTTGCAAATGCGATTGATGGTATACAAAGGATATCATTTATGAAGAAGATATTGACATCAAGAGTATTGAAAAACCTAATGTTCCAAAACTTCACAACGAACAAGTATCAAGCACTTCTGCAACTAAAAAGACAGAAGCAAGCAATAGAAGCAATGATGACAAATATATCTGCAGAGATAACCAACATTGTGTCAAACACTGAACTTGCAAACCCTGACAATACATACAATTCGTATGTTTATGTAAATAGAGTTTTAAAGTCTGGAATGTATGAGTACATTGATGAGTTTGACTATTCGTCAATGTCACTGCGCTCACAGGCAAAAAGAAAGGCAAATGAAGCACTTGATGAATTGTCTAAAAGTTACAATATGACAGACTCAGTAAAAGAGCATCTTGATGCAATTGCGAAATGGACACTTGACGGAAAGGTTCACATAGAGAACCAACAAATCAATCCACAAAACGTATTGCTTAGATATTTTGATCCATTAAGAAGAAGCATTGGTGAAAGCAAGGTTACAGCAACAAATAAGGATATAGAGCTAGCAAATAAGTATGTAACAATGAAAGCGTTAGAGTCAATGACTGATGATGAGCTTATTGCTATAGAAGTTATGCATGAAAATCCAAAGTTAAACGAAGAGATGAAGCATGTAACGAAGCTATACAAGTCAAGAATTGAAGCATATAAAAATTCTGAATTTATAGATAATTCAAGATTCAACTCGCTTCCATTTGGGTTTATAGACAACAAGACAGGAACAGCAAAATATCAGATCTCATTGGTTCACGATAATGATATTAAGACATTCAAAAGTACTGTTGGTAAAATTGAGTTAATTGATAGTTTTGAAATAGGTGGAGAGAAATTCTATAGGGTAAAGCATGGAGAAGACGCAGTACCATATGAAGATGGCGTGCTTGGTTCAATTTCGATTGGAGTAAAAGGGAACGGTATCAAGTCAATAATAGCAGCTCTGTATAACGCAAAAAAGATATCTACACCTGATAGCATGAAAGACCTTACTGTAGCTCAATTTACAGACAAGATGCTAAAGCAAATGCTTTCGCAAAAAAAAGATGATATTTTTAAGTCAGACGATGGTCTAGTTCTTATGCCAAAACACGACAAAAATGGAAGACTTATTGACTGGATACTCCCGTTATCAGATGATGATATAAAATCAATAGGTGCTCCAATAGATATAATGTCATCACTTCCATACACAATAGAGAGGCTTGTTAATGCAAGACAAACATCGATACATAATAGAAAAGCTGTTGATGTCATAGAACAGTTCTATAGCGATACAAAATATGATGACAAATATAGCAAAAAAGACTTTATTGTAATAAGCAAGAATAAGAATAAAGACCTATGGGATAAACTGTCTCCATCTGTAAAGAAGTATATAAACGACATGCATAATGGAGTATTGCATTTGCCAGACGAAATACTTGAGCTAATGATTGGTTCTCGATCAGCTTCTCTAGCAAACATATCAATGTCAGACATCAATCCATTTTCTAACAATAAAGATCTTCTGATAAAAAGTTACAAAATAAGAAAAGCGATAAAGACAGCAGAAAAGATTTGGGGTGAAATTCTTAATAAAAACAAAACAGTTGCGATTTTATTTAATCCTGATATTGGTGTTGGTAACTTTATTTCAAACATGATGCTAATGTGGTCGCATGGTGTAAATCCATACAGATATATAAAAGAGTTTAGGAACAAATGGTATCAACTAGAAGAGTATCAAGACTTAAGTAGACAAAGAATATCGCTTGCGTTAAGAAAGAACTTTGGAGAAGATGTAGATGACAAACTTAAGATTCTAAACAAAAGAATTGATTTGCATCCATTCGCTAAACTTGTTAAAGATGGTCAGTTTACAGCGATGATAGACGATATATCTGATGAACCAGAGGGGTATATAGGCCATCTAATTAATGATTTGACAGAGAAAGGAAAGAATGATAGAGAGTATTATACACAGGTAGTTGTTGAAGCTTATAGAAGAAAAGCTGAAAGAGGTGGTGATGTTAATAAATATATATCAGAAGTAGAGAAAGAATTAAAAAACAATAAGTGGAAGTTTAGAATTCCTGCTGAGCTTGCAAGAACCAGGGCATTGCTATATGGCTCAAATGGCACACAAGCCCACAGAACAGCTACACAAATAACAATGTTCGCAGACACATTGGCAAGACAAATGCTTCTTGAACACATGATAAAAAAGAAAGAGCTAACAAATAAAAGAAAATTAACCAAACGTGAACAACAAGATATATTAGATTTTGTCGATGAGCAGTTTATTAACTACGGATACAACGTATCAGGATTACAAATGTGGGTTGAAAGAGTGTTTGGTATCCAGTTCTTAAAGTATTTATTCCAGCACCATAAGGCATACTGGAAAGTAATAAAACGTAATCCATCTGCTGTTGCAGCACAGCAAACAGCACAACATGTTACTGGTATAAATATAGCTGATCCAATGGATACGCTTGTTGATCATGGACCAGCTGATAACATTATCAATAGGTGGCAGAGCGATGACCCAATAGAAGTTATATCTAACCTGGTAACACCAAACATTACAACACCATTAGGAATCTTTGATACAGACGCATGGTTTAAAGTGTATCATTAGACAATCATGAACCAGTGAGGTGGGAAGTATGTAAAATACAAACTCTTATTTGCGGTCTCAACTTTTTAGACCGCAAAACACATACTGGTTCAAATAGGTTATCATCACATACTATAGTGTGCACAACCTACTTTCTTTACCATTCATCAATGTTTTTGTCAAGGATCCCAAATAGATAGTTAACTCCATCTGTTTCATTTAATGCAGTCTGGACATTTCCACTGTACATATATTTTTTTGCCCATGGAACAGGATTATCAACTTCAACACCAATTGGTTCTAATCCAACCTTCTGCATTGTGTCTCTTATGTTGTAAAGACTATATGTCTTTAGAATGTTCTCTGATA